>Ga0207103_10024_pt1 | contig 44674 bp, 31 predicted proteins | sample Alteio_BWMinHeat_81_FD_153546 | JGI IMG/M metagenome (GOLD analysis project Ga0207103, IMG submission 153546) | Enriched cells from forest soil in Barre Woods Harvard Forest LTER site, Petersham, Massachusetts, United States -... | ecosystem: Environmental > Terrestrial > Soil > Temperate forest >...
ATGGTGCGACTCATCTGGTCGTCGCTGCCGGCCAGCATGTCAGCATTCTGGGCGGGCGTGGGATTCTTCGCCTCGTGCGCCATCGGGCTGGTGTTTGGAATCTACCCTGCATGGAAGGCCGCGAACCTCGATCCGATTGAAGCGTTGCGTTACGAGTAGTCGAGTTCTGCGCGAGTGAAACGCAATCCTTGATACATCTCTTGTTGAAATCGCTTGCAGTGCTGGCTGCAGGACTGACAGCCGCAGGCCTTGCCTACTATTGTCTGTGCCTATACGGAATGTTCACGTTCCTGCGAGGCTCTCTCCGAACGCGGCAGACGCAGGGCTTTGCTCCGCCAGTCTCAATTCTGAAGCCGCTGCGCGGGACTGATCCGGAGATGTACGAGAGCTTCCGCACCCATTGCTTCCAGGACTATGGGGAGTACGAGATCATCTTCGGAGTGAGCGATGCGAATGATCCCGCGGTTGCACTCATCCAGAAACTAATCGCTGAGTTTCCCGAGCGCAAACTTCAACTGATGGTTTGTCCGGAAATTCTCGGCACCAACGGGAAAGTCAGCAACTTGCTGCAGATGGCGCGTGTCGCCAGATACGATCACTTGTTGGTCAGCGACAGTGATATCCGCGTGCCCGCGGATTACTTGCGACGCGTGCTGGCGCCATTTGAGGACGCAAGTGTGGGCATGGTGACCTGCCTGTATCGAGGTGTTGCTGCGGATACGCTGGGCTCACGTTTGGAATCTATCGGAACAAGTACAGATTTTTGCCCGGCGGTGCTGGCTGCGCGCCAACTGCAAGGCATTCGGTTCGGCCTGGGATCAACATTGGCGTTTACGCGCAAGGCGCTCGATGCAGCTGGCGGATTCGAACCGCTGCTCGACTATCTTGCCGATGACTACGAGCTGGGCGCGCGGATCGCTCAGGCTGGCTTCGAGGTACGCGTGTCGGAAGCTGTGGTCGATCATTTTCTTCCGGGCTATAGCATGCGCGAGTTCCTCGATCACCAGTTGCGCTGGGCACGCGCCATTCGCGATTCGCGCCGGTGGGGCTACGCGGGACTGATTGTCACGTTTCCGCTGGTGTGGGCGGCATTCGCAGTGTTGTTCTCGGCCGGGTCAACGTGGTCGTGGACATTGCTCGCGGGCACGGCCCTGATGAGAGGTGTGGTCGCGTGGGTCGGAGCTAAGAGGATACTGCAAGATCCGCAGTTGACGCGCGACTTCTGGCTCATTCCATTACGCGATGCGTTCGCTCTCGCGATCTGGGCCGCAAGCTTCGCCGGGCACAAAATATTGTGGCGTGGCATCGAATTCGAATTGAAAGACGGCAAGCTGCGCCCTGCGTAGGTCCTTTGTTTTGCCTCTTTTCCAGTGAATCGATATAATGAGCTTTACTGAGCGGGAGTAACTCAGTGGTAGAGTGCGACCTTGCCAAGGTCGAAGTCGCGGGTTCAAATCCCGTCTCCCGCTCCAGAAATTCAAGTAGTGCCGACCCCTCCGAGCGAGGGTTTTTTGATGTTGAGGCGCTTAGCGAGCGTCTGAGCTCGCTGCCAAAATCCTGAGCCGAAAGCGACGGATCTTTTCCAAGTAGGGCGCGGTAGCCAAGTGGTAAGGCAGAGGTCTGCAAAACCTTTATTCGGCGGTTCGATTCCGCCCCGCGCCTCCAATCTTCTCAAGCACTTACATCACCCATTTTCGATTACTGGCTGCCGTTTGGCTGCCAATTGACTTCGAAGACTTGCCACAATCAGCCCTTACGCCGTTCTTCTTCGCCTTTTTTCCGCTCAATTGTGAACTGAGCGTCTCGGCTGCAATCTCCGCCGACTCATCGAGAACGTGTGTGTAGTGTTTGAGAAGAATGTCTGGACGCGTGTGACCAAGGCGCTGTTGAGCCGCGCTGATCGGTACACGTCGCTCGACCATCTGTGTTGTCACGCAAGATGGGATTTCCACACTTGGCTATGGCTCCCACCCTCCCCCAAGTGCGCGGTACAACTCGACATAGTTCTGCAACTCGGTATTCCATGCCTGCGCGAGTGCGAGTTGCGAGCCGAAGTACTGTTGCTGTGTGACCAGTACCTCAAGAAAACTTGTGTAACCACCGCGGAAACGCACATCAGCCAGGCGCGCCGTCTCCCCGTACGTAGCCGTTTGCTCCTCGATCTTCACACGGTTTTTTCGGGATTGGTCGTAACCGATCAGGTTATTGGAAACGTCTTCCATGGCGAATAGGACCGTCTGCTGATACGAGAGTTCAGCTTGATCACGTTGGGCCCAGGCGAGGTGATAGTTAGAGCGGATTCGCCCGCCCTCGTAAAGCGGTTGGACGGCTTGACCCGCAAGTGACCAGAATGTCGCCGGACCATCAAGGAAACTAGTCAAAGAAGTGCTTTGAGCACCGAACGAGCCGGTAAGCGCAAATTGGGGAAAAAACGCGGCCTTTGCGACACCGACATTGGCATTGGCCGAAACCAGCAGGAGTTCTGCCTGCTGCACATCCGGACGTCGCTTCAGAATCGTGGAAGGAAGCCCAGTTGGTATTTCCGGCAAGTGGGGCTGCTCAGTCAGGTTCAACCCGCGCGCAATCGGACCAGGATTTTTCCCGAGAAGAATGCTGATGGCATTTTCTGTTTGTGCTATCGACTCCTGCAGGAGAATGATCTGAGATTCGGCTTGCTGGACTAATACTTGAGCCTGCAGGACATCTGTCTTCGCGAACTCGCCGCCCTTGAAGTTGATGGTGTTGATCCTCAGTATCTCCTGGTCTGCGGCCAAGGTTTCTTTCGAATAAGTGAGTTGAAGGTCGAATTGGCGTAAGAGGAAATAGTCGCTCGCCACGTTGGAAATCAGCGTAGTTCGCACTACTTGCTGCGCGAACTCTGTCGCCAGCAAGTTCGCACGTGCGGCCTCGGTGGCCCGACGAAATTGTCCCCAGAAATCGACTATGTATGACGCCTGCAGAGCCGCAGTATCAAACGTGGGGGCGTGGGGGAAGAGCACGGATCGTACATTCTCAATCCCAAAAGATCCTGAAACGGATGGTAACTGATCAGCGCGAGTAATTCCGAGTTGAGCAGACGCCTGTAAGACGCGGGTGGCGGAGATCCGGACGTCGTAGTTATTGACGAGCGCCTCGCGGATAAGTTCATCCAGCACTTTGTCCTGAAAAACCGTCCACCATTTCATTTCCGCAAAGGCTTCCGGCGCGGGTTGCGGTTGCGGGGCAGCTGTTGGTGTGGCTGTTGGCGCGGATCCGCGATAGTCTGGCGGAATGGTTACGGGTGGACGCTTATAATTCGGCCCAACTTTGCAAGCGCAAAGCGAGAATAGCAGCATGAGGGCGATGGTAATTCTCATGCCGCGTGTGCTCCTGTGTGATCCGGTGCGGGTTCCTCAACTTTTGGCTTTGCGGCTCCCAAACGGTGGCCGAGCCGTTCTATCACCACAAACGAGACCGGGATGAAGAAGATTGCCAGCAACGAAGCCGCCATCATGCCGCCTATTACAACCGTCCCCAACACTTGACGCGACACACCGCCTGCTCCAGACGCAGTCCACAATGGCACGCACCCGAGAATGAATGCGAACGCAGTCATGAGGATCGGGCGTAATCTCAGCTTCGCGCCCGTCAGTGATGCCTCGACCAGGGGCTTGCCTTTGTCGTATTCCATCTTCGCGAATTCGACGATCAGAATCGCGTTCTTTGCCGCCAATCCGATGAGCATTACCAGTCCAATCTGGGCGTACACATCGTTTTCCAAACGCCGACCAAAGAGGGCAAGGAAGGCACCGAATACTGCGATTGGTGTACCGAGTAGAACGGCGAACGGCAAGGTCCAGCTTTCGTACTGCGCTGCCATAATCAGGAAAACCACCACGAACGCCATTGCAAAGACCACGATTGGGCTCACGCCCTCGGCAGCTTTTTTCTCCTGGTACGACATGCCCATGTAGTCGAAGCCCATTTCCACCGGCATGGTTTGCTTGAAAGTGTCCTCCAACGCAGCGATCGCTTGTCCCGAGCTGTAACCTGGAGCCGTGGATGCATTGATCTGCACGGACTGGAATTGATTGAACCGCATGGTGAAGCCAGGTCCGCTTCGCGGATCAGTCCCGGTTAAGGTGCTCAACGGAACCATCTCTCCCGTGTTGTTTCTCACATAGAACTTGCCAAGGTTATTCGCATTTGTCCGATAGTTTCCGTCTGCCTGAACGTAGACCTGCCACTGGCGCCCGAAGCGATTGAAATAGTTCACCAGTGATCCGCCCATGAATGTTTGAAGTGTCTGGTAGACATACGCCAGATTTATCTGCTGGGTCAGCACCTTTGCCTTGTCAACCGTGACACCTACTTGTGGTACCCCGAACTGAGCGGTGGTCGTGATACTCGCGAGTTCGGGACGCTTCCTGGCTGCGGCGAGAAAGGTCTGCAAGTTCTTCCCAAGGAATTCGATGTCTTTGCCGGATTTGTCTTGTAGAACAAACGTGACTCCGCCCGATGTACCAACACCTGGAATTGCGGGAGGTGGAAACGAAAAGGCAAGTCCGGAACTTACCTTCGAGAGGCCTGCGGTCAAGTGCTCTTTGATGGCTTCATAGCTCTCCTCAGGAGCCTTCCGTTCTTCCCATGGCTTGAAAGAGATGAAGAAGAAGGCGCTGTACGTGGTATTCACGCCGCTCAACATGCTGTAGCCGATCACCGAGCTTACGTGTTCCACGCCGGGCGTTTTCATGATGATGTTTTCGACATCCTTTGCAGCGTCAGAGGTCCGTTGTAACGAAGAGGCATCAGGAAGCTGCAGGCCGGCGTAAACAAATCCCTGGTCTTCGTCTGGAAGAAAGCTGGTTGGGATCTTTTTGCCGAAGAAACCAGCTGCGAGTGTCAGCACTAATAGCAAGACAAAAGAAAACCCCGCCTTACGGATCAGGTGGCTGCAAGCGGTTACGTAGCCGTCAGTAGCTCTTCCGAAGATGCGGTTGAACCACCTAAAGAACGCTCCCAATGGACCGCGCGCAGGTTTTCGTGGCTTCAACAGCAAGGCCGACAGCGCGGGACTCAAGGTGAGTGCGTTGAAGGCGGAGAAGATCACGGACACCGCAATCGTGACAGCAAACTGCTGATACATCCTTCCAGTGATTCCAGGAATGAATGCAGTGGGAACGAATACGGCTGTCAAGATCAGTGCGATTGCGACTACGGGCCCTGATACTTCCTCCATCGCTTTTACAGTGGCCTGCTTCGGCGTTAGTCCGTGTTCGATATGGTGTTCGACGGCTTCAACCACCACAATTGCATCGTCCACCACCAGTCCTATGGCGAGCACCAATCCGAATAGCGACAACGTGTTGATTGAGAATCCCAGGAGTGGAAAGACGATGAACGTTCCGATCAATGAGACTGGAACCGCGAGCAACGGAATCAGTGTGGCACGCCAGCCTTGCAGGAAGATGTAGACCACCAGGATGACCAGCACAATTGCTTCGAACAGCGTGTGCTGAATTTCTTTTAGTCCTTCGCTGACAGCGAGCGTGGTGTCCAGCGGGATTGCGTAGTCGAGGCCTTGTGGGAAGCGAAGTTTGGATTCTTCCATTAGCTTCCGCACGCCCGCTGATGTCTCTACGGCGTTGCTTCCAGGCAATTGATAGATTGCAAGAATTGCAGCTGGTTTACCGTTCAACCGACCTTGCAAGTTGTAGGTCTGCGCTCCCAATTCGATTCGCGTAACGTCCTTCAGTCGAAGAACTCCCCCATCCGGCTGTGCGCGTACGATAATTTGTCCGAACTCCTCTGCTGAGGGCAGGCGGCCTGGGGCTCTCACGGTGTATGTAAATTGCTGACCCTCAGGGACCGGTTCGCTGCCGATCTGACCTGCCGGATTGACCGTGTTCTGCGTCTGGATGGCATTGATGATCTCGGGGACGGTGACGTTCAGGCTTGCCAATTTGTCAGGATTCACCCAGCAGCGCATAGCATACTGGCCCGCGCCGAAGACGGTCACCGAGGCCACTCCGCGCACACGAGTCAATGCATCGTTGATGTTGATGATGCCGTAATTCGCCAAGAAGACGTTGTCATAAGTGTTTGTAGGAGAGTAGAGCGCAACCAGCATTAGCGGAGCTGATGTCGACTTCTGAACTGTGATGCCGTACTGATTGACCGAACTTGGCAACTGCGAGGTGGCCTGGTTAACGCGCATTTGCGACAGAATCTGATCGGTGTTGGTTTCCGTCGCAATATCAAAATTAACGGTAAGCTTCAGCGAGCCGTCGCTGCCGTTCAGCGAATACATGTAGTTCATGTTGTCCACACCGGCCATCTGCTGCTCGATTGGTGTGGCAACCGACTGTGCCACAGTTTCGGCATCAGCTCCGATGTAGGTGGTTTGCACCTGAATTTCGGGTGGCGCAATCTTCGGGAATTGGGCCGTGGGTAAACTGAGCATCGCCACAACGCCGGCGATGACCATGAGGATCGAAATCACCATCGCCACAATGGGGCGATTGATAAAGAATTTCGACATATCACTTTTCCCCTGCTGATGCAGTCTCCGCGAGAGGCTTGATGCTGACGGGCGTGCCTTCGCGCACCTTCATAAATCCTTCTACGATCACCTTCTCTCCGGGCTTCAGACCTTCCGTCACTACCCAATTGGACCCGACTTTTTCGGCAACCTTGATAGGACGGAAGCTGGCCTTGTTATCGGGCCCAACAACGACAACCTGGTAGGCGGATTGCACCTCTTGGACCGCACGCTGCGGAACGAGGAGAGCGTTTTTGTTATCACCTGTCCTCATGCGCACGCGCCCAAATCCGCCAGGACGCAGGACAGCTTCTGAATTTGGAAATTCGGCAGCTACTTGAATCGTTCCCGTCTGCGAACTGATCTCTCGATTTACGAGAATGACGCGGCCCTTATTCGGGTAGGGGACTTCGTTGGCCTGGATGTATTCGACTTGTGGTGCTTGCTTAAAGCTTTCACCCCGAATCGATGCAAGAATTTTGTCTGCATCCTGCAGGTATGCACTCTCACTGATCGAGAAATACGCGCGTATCGGATTCACCTTGGAGACGGTAGTCATCTTTGTGGTGGTTCCGACAAGGTCGCCCACTTGTGCGGTCGCCGTCCCGGCAAGCCCATCGATCGGCGAGTACACCTTCGTCCAGGCAAGATTGAGTTGCGCCTGCTCGACCTGGGCGTTCGCGGCTGCCACTTGAGCTTTGGCGGCTGCTTGAGCAGCAACATCGTTGTCGAGCTGCTTTTGCGGTATCGCGTTCTGGGCTGCCAGCGGCGTGTCTCTGATCACATCAGTTTGAGCTTTCGACAGACTGGCTTCGGCTGCCGCAAGCTGCGCTTTGGCCTGATCGAGCGCTGCCTGGAACGGTCGCGGATCTATCTCAAACAGCAAAGTGCCCTTTCGTACGAAGAAGCCCTCCCTGTAGTTCTTGGTCAGAATGTAGCCTTGGACTTTAGGCATAATCTGCGCGTTGGTGTCACCGTTTAGTTGCGCAACCCATTCGGTGTAAATCGGAACATCCTGCTGGACTACATCGGCAACTTGCACTTCAGGCGGGCCCGGCGCGGCTGTGGGCTTCTTCTCACCGCAAGCGACCGCGATCACTATCATGGCAAGAAGAAACGACAACCCATAGGCGTGAGGATGTATGGCGATTCTGCGGGATGAATTGCCCTGCCCCGTAAGTTGAGTCTTCATTGGCGGCACTCCGCTGCTTTAAGGCGAGCTTGATCTTAGGTCGGGCTAAAAACAATTCCTTTTTAAGACTCTGCTGGCGGAAAGACTACTAGTAACATTCCTAGTCTTCAGGCATTTGCGCTTTGACAGTCACGCGTAGCGAGTAGCTGAGACTGCCTTCTCGCGAACGTCGAACAAGTCCGTGTAAATGCGCCATCAGATGTATCTACGGATTGACAGACAATCGTTTGTTGTCCGATTCATTTCTCGGCCGTAGTAACGAGAGTAGCTGCGGGCCACTCATCATTCGTCCGCTGCCAGGTTTTGTCGGGGTTGTAGAGCGTGATCTTCTTGGCGATATCAAGCGTGTCCGGCCCCAGATCTTTCTGATAAACAATACCGTCCTGGTTGCAGATGAATGTCTTGACGCCAGTGACGCGATATTCGGCTGGGGTTGCGATGAGTGCGAAGCCCCCGATCATAACCCCTTGGATTACGTAATCGAGTTTTCCCATAGGGGCGGCCGGACCCTGTCCTTTCAACACATCGAAGTAATAGCCGTGATAAGCCGATCGCTTGTCGATCGAATACCCCTCCTGGATCGCTCGGGCAACAGGCTCACTGATCGGGCCAGCGGGCGTTCCGGGCGGATTCTCCCAATACAATCCATCTTGCTTTCCCGGTGTACTGATGATCCTCTGAGCGTACTGATTGACTCCCGAATCATCATGGATCGTCGAGGCATACTCATGCTGGGCATCTACGAACCCTCTGCAAACCTGAATTGCGTCTAGCTCGTTCGCCCCAATTCGGCGGTACAAAATTTCGGCTCGGCCAGCCTTGGAGTCGTAGACCCATCTTCCATTCTTCTTCACGATTGGGACTGGGAAAGGCCACTTCTCATCGCCCACCACGAGGATTGCTCGATTGGGTTTAGACGGGTCTATCTTTACCGTGTTCTTTTCTTGAGCAAGAGTCGCGAACTTTATGCTGTTCGTCCTATCGTGGACCGGGTCCGCGGAGGAAATGAAAGCCTCTCCATCCGGACCAAAGATCGCCAGCAGAGAAGGCACGTCGTAACTCCCCGCGGCCTTCACAAGTGCTTTGACGGCTTCCTGTGGTGTGGCAAATGTTTTCTGTGTAGCGGCTGATTCCGGCACTGATTGCTGCGCGAATGAAAACTGCGCGTTAAACAGCAAGGAGATGACGGTGGCAAGCAGAACATGTAATTTCATTCTCAGTTTTTTCGGAAGCATGCCATTCGTCTCCAAGGTGCTTTTTTACCTACGCCGTCCGCCGCCACCTCGCGCACGTCCTCCGCCCATACTGGAAGCACCTCTCGAACTGCTGGCGTGAGCCCCGCTCCCGCTCATCCCATTTGCGCCGCCAGAGAAGGCGCTTGTGCTCCTGGAGCTTGGGGTATTCGGAACGCTGCGGTTGCCAACACGATCTCCACTTGCACCAGCTCCTGCCGAACCTCTGCTCGCCGCGCGGTCGGATCCTCCTCCAGCTTGACGCTCGGAGGCTCGATTTACGCTCCCCGACGGCGATCCCATCGCGCGGCTGGTCCCATTAGTCTGTCTCGCTTGAGCGTTCGCCTGACGAGTGGCCATTGAATCGCCACGCGCTGTGCCACCGTATTGATTAGCAACTCGTTGGTTGGAGTAGGGGGCTCCACCACGGTGCTGCGGGTTGTGCTGCCAATTGTTGTTTCCGCCTGAGCGATTGCCCATCTGATTGTTAACGTTCTGTCGGTTGTAGTTCTTTACATAGTTATTGTTGACGTTGACGTTCACATCGTTGTGGCCCCAACCAGCTCCATAGCCCCAGCCTCCGCCCCAAGCCGCCCCCATCGCCACTCCAACACCAAACGAGATCGCCATCCCTGCCGCATAGTAACCAGCAGATGGGTAGACAATCGGCGGATATGGATAGACCGGCGGTCCGTAAACAACCGTGGGGTTGTAGCTCGGGACGTAAACAACCTGCGGGCTCGCTTGTTCAACAATGATTACAGATTTGTTCTCGACTACCTTAGTCTCGACCTTTTGTTGTTCAGTGCTTTTCAGGTTACCTGCGTCCTTCGCTTTTTTGCGCATGCGCTGAACCGCCTCCATGACCTCGGCCTGTTGAGCGAGGAAGGCGTTTCCTAAATCCGTAGTCCACTTGATGTTCTCTGACATCTGTTTCACGACATCAGGCAGCGATGCCATTGCCTGGATGCTGGGATCCCAACCCTGCTTCTCGACAGCTTCAGCCAGAGCCTTGTCTTTGAGCCCTTTGTTTTTTTCCAGCCATTGCTGAAGCTGAATGATCTCAAGCGGGTAGGTGGACGCCACCAGCGTCTGGCTGAGCAGCGGATCAGGATAGAGTGCAATCGGTGCTACGAGAGAATCGAGCTGCTCGGGCGGAAGCTTCGCCGCAGTCTCTTGAGACTCGTCCTGCTGTTGTTCCGACCAGGCAGTTAAAGCGGTATCGCCCGGCACGAGTGCTAACGCAAATAGAATCGTGAAGAACTTTCGGGCGGCGCGTTTACACACTTTAAGGACTCTGCTTTCCAAAGCAACCGTCCCTTTCTCTTTCCGCATTGAAACCCGATCCGCTCGCGCCGATTAGACGCCGCGGATGATCTTGCCGCATGGCTCGAATGTTAGGCACGCCCCAGGGCAATGAATACTGGGAAAATTACTAGTAACGATTTGCGCGCGACTGATTGCGTCGCGATTCCTCCCAAATCTGTATAAAAGCCGCCGGTGGGAGCACTGAGGCGTCCCGTACTCAGCAAACCGCGTCGCATATGTGTGTGCGATCAGGCTCCGTTCCGCATTCTTTCAGGAGAACAGCCATGCCCTTCGAACAATCGTTGCACGACAAGGACTACTTAGAGCGCGCGGTCGAAATATCCATCCATGTTGGGTTGGCTGTTCTGCTGGTCTGGTCCTGTTTCTTGATACTGCGCCCATTCCTCCCTCCAGTTATATGGGGAATTGTCATCGCCATCGCGCTTTACCCGTGGTACCGCAAACTAGCTACTTTTCTTAGCGAGCGTCGAACACTCGCCGCGGTGCTGTGCACTATTGTTCTCCTTGTGCTGTTGATAGTGCCAATCTACTTGTTAACTGGAACGTTGATCGAAGGTGTCCAGACACTGACAGGTCGCCTCAAGGACGGAACGTTCAACGTACCGCCGCCACCACCCACCGTCGCGACCTGGCCCATCATCGGCACTTCTTTGAATCGCGTTTGGCTGCTCGCTTCCAACAACCTCAACGATCTGTTGAGCAACTTCGCTCCGCAAATCCGGGCTGCCGTTAGCGGGCTGCTCTCCGCCTCTGCGGGATTAGCCTTTACAGTGCTGCAATTCGTCCTCTCGATCGTGGTTGCCGGAGTCCTCCTTGCCAGTGCCGAAGGTGCCGGCAAGGCGACACGCTCACTTGCGAATCGGCTTTTTGGCGTGAGAGGTCCCGAGTTCCACAAACTTATCGGAGCCACCATCTGCAGTGTCACGGTCGGTATCCTTGGAGTTGCTTTCATCCAAACAGTTCTTGCCGGGATAGGTTTCGCGCTAGAGGGGCTGCCCAAAGCAGGTTTGTGGGCCATCATTTTCCTCTTCGCAGCCGTGCTTCAGGTCGGAATCCTTGTACTCATCCCTGCTGTGATTTACGCGTTTGCGATCACCAGCACTACCAAAGCTGTCATCTTTCTAATCTGGTGCGTCATCGTGGCGTTAATGGACAACGTGCTGAAGCCTATCCTGTTGGGGCGCGGTGTAGGGGTTCCCATCATTGTGGTCTTCCTTGGCGCCATCGGAGGGTTCATCGCAATGGGGCTTATCGGACTGTTCGTCGGTGCGATCGTTTTGTCGGTGGGCTACAAGCTGTTCCTCGCTTGGCTCAATAAACCGGTCGCGAGTACACAGCAGATTTGATTTCCCTGCAAAGCTGCAGGTCGACATAAGTCCTATGGACCTCGATGTTCCAAGCTTCTCGCGAGAGTTGGGTCCTTCGCCTATGTGCTGCAAACCGACAGTTCCCTCCTAGTAATTTCCCCAGTAGCAAGCTGCGAGGCCGTGAGCGAAAAATAGAAGACACCACGACATGCTTCAGACGTGGCTCGATGGAGGTGACGGCCATCAGCAATCAAGAACCTGAACGACCAAAGAAGCGGCGCGGGCGCTGCCGAAGTCTTTAAGGAGTACGCCATGAACAACGGCGGAGAAAAACCAACTTCGCAAACAGGTGGGCGGCTTTATGCGGAGCTTCGTCGGCTGGACTGGGCGAAAGGACTCAGTGAAGAAGCGTTTGCTGCAATTGTGAGCACGGCTGAGTGGGTCGAGTTTCGCACTGGCGACATGGTTATCGAAGTCGAATCAGAGATCGCCCACGTGTCCTTCATTATCACTGGCCGGTTGCAAGCAAGGCTCTACGATTCGCTGGGCAAGGAGATTCTGAAAGATACTCTCGTCCGAGGGTCTGCCATTGGATTGTTTGCTCTGGGTCTATCGGATCGCTCTCACATGCAAGTCCAGGCTACTGAGCCTTCGACAACAATACGGTTGACGCTATCGGACCTGCTTCGGCTGAGCGCGAGGTATGCAGATTTTCAACTCGCTATGTTCCGCTTGGCAGCGAGCAGGTTCAAAAAATACGTAATGGAAGTTGATCGTTCGCTTCCGCAACCGTCTGTCGTGGGTATTGTTCATCATTCCGAGGCGAGCCGTCCGCTCGCGGGCCGATTAGCCCGTCGACTTCGAGACTTGGACGAGTCCCCTTGTATTGCTGGCGACGACGAGCGCTGGAAACCAGACGGAGATATCCCCTTTATGCTGCTTGCCGGAGATGACGAGCGACAGAATATTCCTAAGGAATGGGCCGCGAATAGGCGACTTCTGGTGGATGTTCGCGCCGATCATCCACTAGAGGCAATGATGCGCTTCTTGAGTTACGTCGAAATAGCGCTTTGGTGTATTCGGCCGCAAGATGCGCGTGCAGCAGTACATCTCCTCAAAGAGCTGGAGAAGAGCATACCAAAATGGCGAGAGAAGATCAGGATCGTGTGGCTTCTCGACGCCGACGCCGCATTCGCTCCGTATGTACCGGAGTTGTATGAACTTGCCGAGCGTGATTTTAAGCTAACTTTTGACGCTCCTGGAGCAAACCATGGGAGTTTGCTACATCACGGATTCGAACGCATTGTTCATCACTTGCGAGGCATTCAGATCGGTTTAGCGCTCGGAGGTGGCGCGGCTCGCGGCATGGCCCATATTGGAGTGCTCAAAGCGCTTGAGCAGCATGGCATCTACGTCGACATGTTGGCGGGCACAAGTGCTGGGGCACTTACCGGTGCCATGTACGTAGCGGGCTTAGATCCCGATTACATCATCCACCGTTTCATGAGCGATTTACAGCCATCGTGGTTCTTTCGACAGCTGCCCGGCGGTGGCTACTGGTATTTGCTCTACAAGTACAGGAGAAACAAATTCGATTCCATGCTGAGGAAATACCTCGATCAAGCCAGGATGGAACAACTCATTCTTCCGATGTTTGCAATCTCCGTCGACCTGGTCGAAGGAGAACCGCTCGTTCGCGAGGTTGGCGATGCCGTGAGCAGTGTCCTTGAAAGCATCAACCTTCCTCCCCTTTCCCTTCCCATCATTCGCTCAGGGCAGGCATTGGTAGACGGCGGTTTGCTCAACAATATTCCGGCCAATGTGCTGGTCGCCAAGGGATGCAATTTTGTCGTCGCATCGAGTGTCACCGCGAAGCTGGAAAAAGACTTTATAGGAATTCGCTCTAAGGGGCCTTTGCGCGGCAATCGTTTCTTCCCCACCCTCCGGGTGATCATGCGACAAACCATGATTCAAGGCCACAGCATGAACTCCGTTGGAGTGCAGCCGGCTGACTTTGTGATCGCGCCCGATGTGACCTCGTTTGATATATCGGAATTCACTCGAGCCGATGAAATGGCGCGTATCGGAGAAGCAACAACGAATGCAACCGTCGCAAAGCTGATTGAGATGCTTAACAAACTTGATCCTAAACTCTTCAGAAGTTCAGTGGTCCCGTCGAGCGTGACGGGCGATCGCATCGTAAGCGGGACTAGATACGATCAGGAAGTTGCGTGATGAAGCGCGACTCGAGGGCACTTCCGTGCCTGGAGCGCAAACGATCAATGATGGGCCTGCTCTGCAGCTCATAAACGAAGAACAAAAGCGCAGCAACATCCGGTGAGCTACAGCGCGAGAAACAGGACGTCACCGGGAACCAAAGACTCGAATGATGGAGGAGTTATGGAAGGGGCACTCATCGACGTGAATGCGCAACCGAAAGCCGCAAAGCCAAGTACACAGGACCGCCTCTCTACCAAGGAGCTTCGCGACATCGACGCCTATTGGCGTGCTTGCAATTACCTGGCAGTCGGCATGATTTATCTGCGTGACAATCCATTGCTCCGCGAGCCTTTGAAACCCGCTCACGTCAAAGGTCGGCTGCTGGGGCACTGGGGTTCGAGTCCTGGCCTGAGCTTTACCTATGTTCATCTCAATCGCCTGATCAAGAAATATGATCTGGACGCCATCTTTCTAGCCGGCCCCGGCCACGGTGCACCCGGCGTGCTTGGCCCCGTCTACCTTGAGGGTACATATTCCGAGATTTACCCGAACAAGAGCGAGGACGTCGATGGGATGCGCACGTTCTTTAGAGAGTTCTCGTTTCCAGGCGGCATCGGCAGCCACTGCACTCCAGAAACACCAGGATCCATCCACGAAGGAGGCGAACTGGGGTACAGCGTTTCCCATGCCTTCGGAGCTGCTTTTGATAATCCTGACCTTTTAGTGACCGTAGTGGTGGGGGATGGAGAGGCAGAAACTGGACCACTTGCCACCTCCTGGCACTCGAACAAGTTTCTCAATCCCATCCGCGATGGCGCGGTGCTGCCGGTCCTCAATCTGAACGGATACAAGATCAACAACCCCACGCTCCTCGCGCGCATTTCTCATGAGGAATTGGAAAACCTGTTCAAAGGTTACGGGTGGACCCCACATTTCGTCGAAGGCGACGACCCCGCGATCATGCATCAGAAGATGGCTGCAACGCTGGAGGACTGTGTATTAGAGATTCGGCGCATTCAGCAAGAGGCCAGAGCCACTGGGAAGCCGAATCGAGCGCGCTGGCCCATGATCGTGCTACGCAGTCCGAAAGGGTGGACCGGCCCGAAAGAAGTCGATGGTCACAAGATAGAGGGTTTCTGGCGTGCGCACCAAGTACCGCTCGCGGGGATACGCGACAATCCATCACATTTGAAAGCCCTTGAAGACTGGATGCGAAGCTACCGGCCAGAGGAACTGTTCGATGAGAGTGGCCAACTTACAGCGGAACTAAAAGCGCTCTCGCCAGTGGGGGAACGCCGCATGAGCGCGAATCCTCATGCCAATGGCGGCCGGTTGCGCAAGGCTTTGCGCCTTCCCGACTTCCGCAGCTACGCCATAGAGGTGAAACAGCCGGGGCAAACCACAGCTGAAAACACCCGTCCTCTCGGCCGATTCCTGCGCGATGTCATGCGGCAAAACCCAAAGAACTTTCGCGTCTTCGGTCCCGACGAGAACACATCGAACAAACTCGATGCAATCTACGAGGTGAGCAAGAAATTGTGGCTCGCGGACCAACTGCCAGAGGATGCGGACGGAGGTGAGCTATCCGCCGACGGTCGAGTGCTCGAAATGCTCTCGGAACACACCCTCGAGGGCTGGCAGGAGGGCTACCTTCTCACCGGGCGACATGGATTCTTTTCGACCTACGAAGCTTTCGTGCACGTCATTGATTCCATGTTCAATATGCACGCTAAGTGGCTTGCATCGTCTAGCGAACTAAACTGGCGTGCGCCTGTGTCGTCGCTGAACCTGCTCATTACCTCCACCGTCTGGCGACAGGATCACAACGGCTTCACTCATCAAGATCCAGGCTTCCTCGATCTAGTCGTCAACAAGAGCCCGGATGTTTGCCGTATCTATCTGCCCCCAGACGTCAACACATTGCTAAGTGTTGCCGATCATTGCTTGAAGAGCACGGGCTACATCAACGTGATTGTGTCCGACAAGCAAAAACACTTGCAGTACATGAATATGGACGAGGCTATTGAGCATTGCACCAAAGGCGTCGGCATCTGGCGCAAGGCCAGCAATGACGAGGGCTCAGAGCCCGACGTGGTGATGGCTTGCGCTGGCGACATTCCCACGAAAGAGGCTCTGGCAGCAGTAATGCTGTTGCGCGAACACTTCCCTGATCTCAAGATTCGTTTTGTAAACGTTGTGGACCTCTACAGGCTAGTCCCCTCGACGGAGCATCCTCACGGTTTGACGGATCGAGACTTCGACAGCCTGTTCACCAAAGACAAACCCATCATCTTCAACTTCCACGGCTATCCCTGGTTGATCCATCGTCTGACCTATCGACGCACAAATCACAAGAATCTCCACGTGCGCGGTTACAAGGAAAAGGGGAACATCAACACTCCGCTTGATCTGGCCATCCAGAATCAGATTGACCGCTTCAGTCTGGCTATGGACGTTATCGATCGGGTCCCTGCTTTGCAAATGGCGGGCGCCCACGCCAAAGAAATGTTGCGCAACACTCAGATTCAATGCGTGAACTACGCATATGAGCACGGCGTGGACAAGCCCGAGATCGACCAATGGACTTGGCAAGTTCGCGAGCGAAACGAAACGCCGCGCATGGCAGCCTGATCATGAGAACCCAATTACGGCAAAAATGGACCAACAGCGAGACAACTGCAAGAAGTATGACGGTGGCGCATGGGGTCAAATCAAATTGAGTGCTCGCGCTCCACTTGAACTCGTACTCAGCGCAGATCGGAAATGTGTGACCATCTGACGTCGCGAAGACTCAACACTTTCTTCACCGTATCACCTCACGAGGAGTAGGTTCATGCACGACACGAACATCAGTATTCTCGATGGCTCTACTTTCTTGGTTTCGAGTGCGAATGGCGATGTCGACGCCGGGCCCGACCAGCCGCATGGTCTTTTCTACAAAGACATGCGCCATTTATCGAAGTGGAAGCTCACCATCAAAGGCGTATCTCTCGATGTGCTCTCAACAGATGCCCTTGAGTATTACTACGCTCAGCACTTCTGTGTTCCGCCGACGGGGACCATCTACAAAAACCCCACCATCTCCATTGTTCGCCGGCGATTTGTGGGCGACGGCTTCGTGGAAGAACTGACTGTTCTCAATCACGGTACCGAAGTGGAAGAGGTTGAATTGCGTCTGGAGGCTGACGCAGATTTTGCGGATCTCTTCGAAGTGAAAGACGCCCTGAAGAAGCAGGGGAAACGCTATCGCGAAGTACGGAATCGGCAGTTAGTGTTGGGTTACAAGCGAGATGACTTTATTCGCGAAACGATTATCTCTTCCACAGTCTCGATCACCGATATGGATTCGAGGGGTGCTACATTCCGCATAACGCTTCAGCCGAAAACAACCTGGAGTTCTCAGTTTCATGTCACGCCCGTGACTGGCGAGACTGTACACCGTCCCAAGTTTGCTACGAGGGAAGGGAGGGCCATGCGCGAAGACCTAAACGAATGGATCGAACAAGCGCCCACAATGACCAGTCATCCCGAAGCTGTCCGGCTGTATATGCGCAGCTTGGTAGACGTCGCTTCCCTTCGTTTTCATCCTGACACCATGTGCGAGTATGCGCTTCCGGCCGCTGGTCTCCCTTGGTTTATGGCCTTGTTCGGTCGCGACAGTTTAATTACCAGTTATCAAATGCTGCCGTTCAACTCAGAGCTGGCGGCGACCACTCTCACCGCGCTCGCGAAGGCCCAAGGTACAAAGGAGGAGGAGCTTACCGAAGAGGAACCCGGGCGTATCTTGCACGAACTGCGTTTCGGCGAGATGACCCACTTCCGGGAGCGTCCGCAGGGACCCTATTACGGTGCCAGTGACACTACTCCGCTGTTCCTGGTGTTGCTTGACGAATACGAACGTTGGACTGGCGATGTTGAGCTGGTCCGTGCGCTCGAACCGAACGCGCGCGCTGCCCTAAGGTGGATCGATCACTACGGCGACCGCGACGGCGACGGGTACATCGAGTACCAGCGAAAGACCAGCCTAGGTCTGGAAAACCAGTGCTGGAAGGATTCCTGGAACTCAATCCTATTCCACGACGGGACCATCGCTCCTGCGCCTCGGGCTACCTGCGAAATCCAAGGCTACGCATACGATGCCAAGATTCGTTGCGCACGCCTGGCACGTGAAATCTGGAAAGACGAAAATCTGGCTGCACAATTGGAAACACAGGCCGGCGAACTCAAACGCCGCTTCAACCACGATTACTGGCTCGCCGATCGTCAGTTCTTTGCCTTGGCACTGGATGGCCATAAGAAAAAGGTAGATAGCCTATGTTCGAACGTAGGACATCTGTTGTGGAGCGGAATCGTGGACGACGACAAAGCAATGGCAATCCGCGACCACCTGATGAGCCCGCAGATGTTTTCCGGCTGGGGAATTCGCACCATGGCGCAAGGCGAGGCCGGCTTTAATCCTATCGAGTATCACAACGGAACGGTCTGGCCGCACGACAGCAGTATCGTTGCGGCCGGGCTGGCACGCTACGGATACCGCAACGATGCAGCGGCAATCATTGCAGGAATATTTGAAGCCAGCATTGTCTTCGATTTTCGGTTGCCAGAAGTATTTGCCGGGTACGCTCGCCACCAAACTTTCTTTCCGGTTCAATACCCCACAGCATGCCTCCCACAAGCTTGGGCCGCCGCAGCACCCATGCTGGGAATTCGCACTTTGCTGGGCCTTGAACCCAAGGGCGAGATACTCACCTCAGCTGCTGACCCTGTGATCGCCCCCTGGATGGGAATCCTTAAGCTAGAAAACATTCCCGGCCGGTGGGGCCGCGCAACCGTTATCGCGAAGGGCGACGAAAAGGCGATGCTCTCGACGAAACAGATCTATCAACGAATTCTGTCGCAGCGGGCAACACTCGGGGAAGAACGGTTAGCAGCTTGAAACTTGTCGCTGCCCCTGCCGTCGCGACTCCATCCCGTTACTTTTCGCCATTGAGCTACTACCTCTCAGGGTTTCAGTCGACTCACTGTCGATACTCTCCAGCTTTCGATGAGAGCTTCCACATCCGATCGCTGCTCGACTCCCTCGATTCGTTCTTCCAATCCCTGCGCATGCAGAACATCGCGAACGTCCCCGTGAGTCTCGGCCAGTTTCAGTGATATGCCAGCGTGCCTAAGATATTCTTCCAGCTCTAGGAGCATGCGTGCGCCCGCCAGATCCACATTTGCCGAAGTGGAAAGATCAACTACAACAAGTTTGATCTCCACGCGATTCGCTATTTGGCTCGTAATGTAGCTCCTCACGTTTTGTGCATTGAAATAGAAAACGCCTGATTCCACGCGCAACACCAGCACCTGTGGAACTGCGTAAGCTTCGGGATATCGCGAGCAATCCACAAACCGGCCTGTGTTGGGAAGCCTCTTCAACTCCGCGATTCTGGGGTGGGAGGCGTGTTTCAGGAGCAGGAGAATAGAAAATATCGCAGCCAGCAGTACTCCTTTCAGGATTCCGAACAGCAGTACGCCCAGCATCGCTACTAGTGCAATGCGAAACTCCATACGGTCTGTCCGGTACAGGAGTCGTATTTCGCGTGGCCTTACGAGGCCTCCAACCGCAAACAGAACGACCGCTGCCAGGACTGGCTGGGGCAAGTTCCGCATGAGGCCGGTAAGAAACAGTAGAACTGCACAGATACTCACAGAAGCGAACACGAGTGCCAGAGGCGTACGTGCGCCTGCTTTTTCGTTTACGGCTGATTGCGACATGCCTCCAGCGACGGGAAATCCCTGGCCGACACCGGCCACCAGATTGGCTGCTCCGAGTGCCAACAGCTCCTGGTCGACATTAATCGCGTAGCGATGTTTAAGCGCAAACGTTCGAACCACGGAAATACTCTCAACATACGAGAGCAAAAAGCAGGCGAGAGCCAGGCCCAGTAGATCGTCGAGTTCGTTCCAGTGCACCAACGGCCAACTCAGTTTGGGCAGCCCCGCGGGAATTACGCCTACGGTCTTCACGCCACGTTCCGCCAGTGGGAAGAATGACATCATCAGGATTGCGGCTACTACTACGAACAATGAGACAGGGCGGCCCGGCAGGAATCGGTCGCCGAGAATCAAGAGAAGCAGCGCACCCAGGCCGACGGCGAGAGTTGGAAGATTGGTCTCACCCAGGTGGCGAAAGATATCGAGCAAACGCGTGAAAAAATTATTGCCGCCAGTTGCAATCCCAAATAGTTTCGGCAGTTGGGTGGAGGCGATGACCAGGCCTGCTCCAACTTTGAATCCGCTGAGCACGGTTTCAGATACGAAGTTGGCGATATTCCCCAGGTGAAAAAACCAGGCGATGATGCCAATGAGTCCAGTTAGCACGGCAACTGCCATCGCCAGTTCGCTTTGTCGGCCTAAATCGCCTAGCGACATTACGCCGAGAGCGGAGCCTATCAGAATGGAAATGGCAGAGGTTGGTCCGATCGCCACTTGCCGGGACGTGCCGAAAACCGCGTACGCAATGCCTCCGACTAGATAGCAATACAATCCTGCTTGCGGTGGCACTCCGGCGAGAGAAGCATATGCAAGCGAAACGGGGATAGCGTACGCCGCAAGCGTCAGTCCTGCCACGAAGTCTGGCCGCAACCAACTCACGGTGTAGTGCGGCAGCCACTCAGCGATAGGAAAAGCCGATCTCAGACGAGACCGTGCGTAATTTTTGTCGTTCGCCTGAACGTCCATAGGCCAGCCTCTTTGTGGCGCCGGTAGGAGTTGTGGTGCAGCGCCAGCGGACTCGCATGGCATTTGCAAGGTAAGAAACCGGCGGCTGGTCGCCCGCTGATTTAACCGACGTTAGTACCGTGGTAAGCCCAGATGCCCTGATCTGGCACTGGCAGTTTTGACAGTTCGCCGGCTAAGTCCTTCAGAACATCGTCCTATCGATTAAAACAGATCGTGATATTGATAAGAACGGAACAGGCGCGGAGTGATTTCGTCTAGCGCCACTCCGCCCCCGTCGTTCCCGAAAGCGCCCTGTCCAGGTAGGTTGCCGCGCTGATCAGTGCCAGATGCGTGAATGCCTGGGGGAAATTTCCCAGATGTTGTCCGTTAGAACCGAGTTCCTCGGAGTAGAGACCGAGATGGTTGGCGTATCCCAGCAGCTTTTCGAATAACAGCTGTGCCTTCTCTAAATCGCCCGCACGTGCCAGGCATTCGACATACCAGAACGAGCACGCGGTGAAGCTACCCTCTCCACCTGGAAGGCCGTCCACATGGGTGCGCTCCACTTTGTAGCGGCGGACAAGCGTGTCTTCGATCAGGTGTGTTTCTATCGCGCGCATCGTCGAGAGCCACATCGGGTCCACAGGACTGATGAATCTCATCATCGGCATTAGCAGTGCTGAAGCATCCAACTCTTGCGATCCTTTGAATTGCACAAATGCCTGTAGTTGCTCATCCCAGAAGTTGGTAAAAATATCATTTCGAATTTCATCCCGGGTGCGTTGCCATGACTCCAGCGGCCCTGAAAGCGAGCGCTTCTGGGCAAGTCGCAATGCACGGTCGAAAGCCACCCAGCACATTACGCGAGAATGCAAGAACTCCTTCGCTCCTCCGCGAACCTCCCAAATGCCCTCGTCAGGCCGTTGCCAGTTTTTTCCTAACCACTCGAGGATGCGCTGCACGTTCTGCCATCCGGAATAGGAAATGGGATCGCCGTACTTATTCGCGAGGTAAATGGAATCCATCATTTCCCCGTAGATATCCAGTTGCAGTTGCTGGTACGCGGCATTTCCAATGCGTACTGGACGCGAGTTTTCGTACCCGGAGAGATTGTCCAACGTCATCTCCTCAAGTTTTTGCCTGCCATCCACTCCATACATTACTTGTAAGGGCCCGCGCTCCGCGTTGTCACAGAGTCGTCCTAACAGCCAGTCGATGAACGCCTCCGCTTCTTCGACAAAGCCGAGTCGGATGAGCGCATACAGCGTGAATGTCGCATCCCGCAACCATGTATATCGATAGTCCCAGTTGCGCACTCCCCCGATATTTTCCGGTAGCGAAAATGTCGGCGCCGCAATCAATGATCCATGCTCTCGGCTGATGAGCAACTTCAATATCAGCGCCGACCGATTGACCATCTCTCGCCAGCGCCCTTTGTATCTCGATTTCGCTATCCATGTTTTCCAGAAGCGGCTCGTCCGTTGAAAGCGCTTACCCGCAAGTTCCATCTCAGGTTGGTTTTCAGGAGAACGCAATCCACCAAGCACGAAGGTTGCAGTTTCGCCCGCACATAAGCTGAATCGCGCTTTCACATCCTGAGACTGACGCTCCAAAGCAACGGTGGAATACAGCCCCATGGGCGGGCATACGCCGTCGGCCGGGAAGAACATCGCACAGCGATCCGAAATCTCCGCCCGGTGCGTGGAGCGTCCATAATTAAATCGTGGAAGGCAATGCATCTCGAATTGCACGTTGCCCCTGATAACCGAGACCATCCGGATAATCTCATTCGGTTGCTTCCCATCTTTCTCGATGGGCATAAAGTCCGTGAGCTCGGCCACGCCTTCTTCTGCGAGAAAGCGTGTCAGCAGGGTATTCGTGTCGGGCAAATAGAGCTGACGTATCCGGATGTTCGTGAGCTGGGGCTCAATCTGAAAGCAGCCGCCGTTATCGTCGAGCAGCGCGGCAAATACAGTGGGAGAATCGAAGTCTGGATAACAGAGAAAATCGATTGAGCCGTGCATGCCAACCAGCGCAATCGAGCGCATGTTTCCGATCACGCCGTAATTTTCAATAGGTTGAAAGCTCATAAGGGAAATGACTTTCTAAGCTATGTGAATCGTCGCGTCACTTGTCTTGCGAGAAGAAGGCAGCCGCCCATTCGATTCGTTCCACATTCGAAATCCACCAGTGAACGCATTCGCGTTGTCGCATGCCCGGCACCCCGGGGGCAGCTCCTTCAGCTTTTTGACGTTGCCTCCCCCAAGAACCACGTCTTCAGCCTGGAGTGCAGCAGTGAGTCGGGCCACAACGTCGGCAACCAGACGACGCCATTTTCTCTGCCCCCATTTCTTCAATCCGCGCAGGCCAACGTAATCCTCGAATGTCCCGGACTTATATGGAAGATGACCCAATTCCATTGGCAGCAAAACACCATCAGCAATCAGCGCAGTACCGAGACCAGTTCCCAAGCCCAGGAAGAGCATCTTGCCACTCTTGTAATCCCCAAGAGCCTGCATGGCCGCATCATTGACTACCTTCACGGGACGTCCGAATGCTTTGTCAAAATTAAAACCGACCCATCCTGGCCCCAGATTGTGTGGTTCCGCGGTCGGACGGTGCCGGACAACCGAACCGGGATATCCGATCGACACCACATCGTAGCTCCAGTCTCCAGCGAGTTTCTTGACCCCCGATACCATCTGCTTAGCAGTTAAAGTCGGTCCGGACGGAAATTTGCGTGACACTCGCTGCCCCGAGGCGAGGATCTTCACATGGGTTCCGCCTACGTCGACCACAAGCACTTTCATGGCAAGCCCTTCTCGAACGTGATCGCGTCAAGCGGCCTCGTTGCTCTCGATTTCAAAATAGAAGGGACGGCGGGCGCTCACAAACGGTTGCTTTGTTGCCCGTGCAGGATTTCGCCAAGAGTCCTTCAGCGCTACAGACCGCGGATATTCTCGGCTGGGCTTGCTCGCGATTTCTTCACATGAGCTAGTTACCAATACGCCGGTCGCGAATCGAATCAGTTGTGAATGAAATCGCGCAGAGCGGGAGGATCGGTTGCGCGGACACGCCGCAACGGCCCGAGACGCTGCTTAAACGCGAATGTTCGAAGGCGATCTACGGCTTACGCTATCACTGGCCGGAGTACCTGATGGAGACTGGCGAGCTGGCCTTCTACATGTTCTTTGCGTGCGCATTTGCAACCTTGTTACAGCATCCTGCGTCGCCGGTGCGGCACGTTGTTATGGGCGGCCTCTTCCGCCGATTGCTCTATGGAGTCGCAATGGGAGCGACTGCAATCGCGATTGTGATGTCGCCTTGGGGAAAACAGTCGGGAGCGCACTGTAATCCAGGAATAACCTTCACGTTCTATCGGCTGGGTAAAGTTGATTTCTGGGATGCATTCTTCTATGCCGTGGGCCAATTCTTCGGTGCCATTGGCGGTGTCGCTATCGCAAGATACATATTGAGAGGTGCGGCGGCGAACCATGCAGTGCGGTACGCAGTGACGGCGCCAGGTAATTACGGCGTGAGTGTCGCTTTCCTCGCGGAGTTCGCAATCTCGTTCGCCCTGATGCTCACCATTTTGCTGGTTACGAATCACGAAAGGCTGGCACGATACACCCCCTATTTCGCAGGGGCACTGGTTGCGATGTTCCTGACATTCGAATGGCCGCTTTCGGGCATGAGCATGAACCCCGCACGAACGCTGGGTTCAGCCTTTCACGCCAGCTACTGGTACGCGCTTTGGATCTATTTCACGGCTCCACCATTGGGCATGCTTGCTGCTGCAGAATTATTTCTCGCAGCTCGTGGCGGCGTATCTCCGATTTGTGCAAAGCTCCATCACGCGAATGATAAGCGCTGTATTTTCCATTGTGGATATCGAACAACGCGCCGTAGCGGTTTTTAATCTGCTCTAGTTGATCAGCCGCAGAACCAGCTGGTCACACGCCTAACCACCGGTCTTACGAGAGGGAAAGCTCATGAATGTCGTGAATCGATCTTCTTCAGCCCAGTCGACTAACAAAACGAATCCGGAAGAATACGATCTTGTGATCCTCGGAGGCGGCACTGGTTCTACGTTGACTGCATGGTCCATTGCCGGCGAGGGAAAGCGTGTAGCCGTCATTGAGCAGAGATACATCGGCGGATCGTGCCCAAACATCGCGTGTATGCCCAGCAAGAACATCATTCAGAGCGCGAACATTGTCTCGTACTTTCGCCGCAGCAAGGAGTTTGGGATTCGCGGAGATGGTGACGTCACGGTCGATATGTCCGTCATCCGTGATCGGAAACGCAGAATGGTCGCAGGCTTGAATGAGATGTACCTCGACCTCTACAAGAAGACCGGAGCTGAGCTCATCCTCGCCTCAGGGCGTTTCGTAGGTCCCAGAACTCTGGAAGCCACACTTCCGGATGGCACAACTCGTCGGCTTCGCGGGACCAACGTGATCATCGGGACGGGTACGCACGCTGCAGTGGATGCAATTGCCGGCATGGCTGAAGCGCAGCCCCTGACGCATATCGAAGCGCTCGAGCTTGGTGAGGTCCCCAGGCATCTCCTTGTGCTCGGAGGTGGCTACGTCGGAATAGAAATGGCCCAGGCCATGCGTCGATTCGGCAGCAAAGTTTCAGTGATCGATCGCAACGATCGGTTAGTCCAAAAAGAGGATGAAGATGTGACCGAGGCGCTCCAGGACCTCTTCAACGACGAGGGTATCGACCTCATTCTTGGCGCGCGTGTTAAGCGGATATCGGGGAAATCTGGTCAGTCGGTCACAATTGTTCTTGATCGAAACGGAATGGAGACCGCAATCGAAGGCAGTCATTTGCTGGTGGCAGCTGGCCGGGTTCCGAACACAAAAGATATCGGACTGGAAATTGCCGGAGTCGAACTAACGGATCGCGGCTATGTGAAAGTCAATGAGCGACTTGAGACAACCGCGTCTGGTGTTTGGGCAATTGGGGAAGTAGCCGGTAGTCCGCAGTTTACCCACATCAGCGCTGACGATGCGCGCATCGTCAGCAATAATCTTGCGGGTGGAAATCGTGTAACCAGTGGAAGGCAGGTTCCATTTTGCTTGTTCACGGATCCGGAATTGGCGCGCGTTGGCCTGAATGAGAAGGAAGCACAAGCGCAGGGCATTCCGTACCGTCTGTTCAAAATTCCCATGAAGGGCGTACTCCGCGCTCGCGCAATCTGCGAAACCCGCGGATTCATGAAGGCCCTGGTTGAGGCCGACAGCGATAGCATCCTTGGCTTCACCAGTTTTTCTGCCGACGCCGGAGAGCTCATCGCCGTCGTGCAGGTTGCAATGATCGCCGGACTGCCCTATACGGCATTGCGCGAAGCCGTCCTGACTCACCCGACATTCGCAGAGGGCCTTATCCCGCTATTCTCGTCAGCGCCTTCGATGCCAAAGGCGATGAGGGCGGATGACAGATCGGCCGCAGCTACGAGATCGGTTGCTTAAGGCACGCTCGAGCTACGGCCAATCTCTCGTTACACGTCTAGCCGGCGCGGCTCACTTCTGCTCGCTTCGGAAGCGTCCAGTTAGGCCGAATGAAGTGACAGGTGTATCCACCGGGGTAGCGTTCCAGATAGTCCTGGTGTTCCGGCTCGGCCTCCCAGAAGGCACCGGCCGGGGCCACTTCCGTAACTACCTTGCCGGGCCACAGCCCTGAGGCTTCAACGTCGGCGATGGTGTCGTCCGCAATCCGCTTCTGCTCGTCGTTGGTGTAAAAGATCGCGGAACGGTAACTGGTTCCGAGGTCATTGCCCTGCCGATTCAGAGTTGTTGGATCGTGAATCTGGAAGAAGAACTCCAAAAGCTTGCGGAAAGTGAGTTTCGTTGGGTCGAATACAATCTCGATCGCTTCGGCATGGCTTCCATGATTGCGGTAAGTCGCGTTGGGCACATCTCCGCCCGAATAGCCGACTCGAGTGGAAATCACGCCAGGGTAGCGGCGAAGCAAATCCTGCATACCCCAAAAACAACCTCCGGCGAGAATCGCACGTTCTGTAGATGACGCCATTTTTTCTACTCCTTTTTCGCAGTCTCGAATAGCTTGCGGTATTCGCCGTATCCTTCACTCTCAAGTTCATCGAGAGGTATGAAGCGCAGCGACGCTGAATTGATGCAATAACGAAGGCCACCCTCTTCCGGCGGACCATCAGGGAACACGTGTCCCAGATGACTGTCGCCGTGGCTGGACCGAACTTCGGTTCGGACCATCCCATGACTCGCATCCTTGTTCTCGACAATATTCTCAGAGTCGATCGGCTTGGTGAAACTTGGCCACCCAGAGCGGCTGTCGTACTTGTTTACCGACGCGAACAATGGCTCTCCTGAAACAACGTCCACATAGATCCCTGGCTCTTTATTATCCCAATACTCATTGTCGAAGGGACGCTCGGTTCCATCGTCCTGCGTTACGCGATACTGCTCGGGAGAGAGGCGGGAAACGGCTTCCGGATTCTTGTTATATTTCGGCATACGCACATTAGAGTGCCGGACCACGCGAATCGATCCACCTTACACGATCTAGATTTTGTGCGACCAACAGGCTCAAGTCCGCCGGAAAACCGCAGCCCGTCCCGGTCCGCCGCTTCCAGTAGTTATCGACCGCGTGGATCCCCCCGTGTCATGGCATTATAAGTTGGTGCAGGCGGGGTATATTTAGCCATGCGCGTTCTGGTGATTGAGGACGAACGCAGGCTGACCGAGAACATCGCGCGGAGCGTACGCGAGAGTGCCGGGTATGCAGTGGACTGCGCTTTCGACGGCGAAAATGGCCTCTTTATGGCCAAATCAAATCCTTACGACCTGATCATGGTCGACCTCATGTTACCCGGCCGCGATGGCCTCTCTGTCGTCCAGGAACTTCGACGGGGCGGAGCGAATGTGCCGATTCTCGTCCTGACTGCGCGAGATGAAAAAGAATCGGTGGTCGCGTTACTGAACGCTGGCGCCGACGACTATGTGACCAAGCCATTCGATCTGGGCGAACTCATCGCCCGTGCCAAGGCTCTGATTCGCCGTGGAAAAGGTGAAAGCGATACCGTCCTGCGTTTCCATGATCTCGAAATGAATATCGCCGATCATACCGTGCATCGTGATGGCGAACCCATATCACTGACGGGCATGGAATATCGTGTGCTCGAATATCTGGCGCATCGGCGTGGAGCGGTTGTTTCTAAGACCGAATTGCTGGAGCATCTCTACGACTTCAATTGGGAGAGATTCAGTAACGTAATTGAAGTCTACATTTCAGGCCTCCGGCGCAAGCTCGGCGACGCAAAAGGCGAGAAGCTGATCCAGACTCTTCGCGGCCGGGGCTACGTACTGCGAGCGTAATATGAAGAGTTCCTCGATCAAACGGCGCCTGGTCACAGTAGTCCTGATCACGCAGTTGTTGCTTACCATTGGCGTGGTCACGACTGCCGTCGTACTGACGAAGCGTCAGCTTCGGAACGCGTTCGACGCCGGGTTGCACGGGCGTGCCATGAGCGTCGCCGCCCTGGTGCGGTATTCCGAAGAGGAAAAACCTACTCTCGTCTTCGATCGCGAGATGGTTCCACCGCCGCTCGACCGCCGTCATCCGGACCTGTATCGAATACTCGATCAGAATGGTAAGGTGCTTGCCACCTCAGACAACTGGCCCGCCAACTTTGATCCTGGTCCTCAAGGGAATCGAAACAACTGGAACGTGAAATTGCAGGGCCAGATGTATCGCGCCGTTCGACTCAACGATGTTCCGGTGCTTGATCAGGAGCCTGCAGGTACGGCAAATAGCGACGCGACGCTCACCGTTTTCTACGCGGCTTCTACCGAGGAATTGAGTGAGTCCGCTTGGCGGGCGGGCATATTAATCTGTCTCGCCAGTGTCACTATGCTCGCGATCGCGACTATGGCTGTGTTCTGGGGAATAAAAAGGGGGCTATCGCCACTGGCCATATTGGCATCGCGTGCGGCGGATGTGTCTCCCGCGAACTGGGAGCTGCGCGCTCCGCCCGAGGCTTTGCAGACCCCTGAACTGGCGCCTCTGACACGCGCGATGAATACCATGCTCGCGAATCTGCAGCAGGCATTTACATCACAGCGTGCCTTCCTAGCGGACGCTGCGCACGAGCTCAAAACTCCCGTCGCAATTGTGAAGTCGACGATTCAATCGCTATTGCAGCGGCCGCGCTCCGCAGAAGAATACCGTGATGGCATCGACGCTGCGTTGGAGGATATCGAGCGCCTCGAAAAATTGGTTCACTCTATGTTGCGACTGGCGCGTGCCGAACAATGGGCGTCGGGAAGCCTGCGCCGTGACTTGGAAGAGATCGACCTTACCTCGACGTGCGAACTCTCGGTCGCACACCTCCGTCCTCTTGCTGAAGCTCGCAAATTGAAGCTCGATCTTCAGCGCGATGGCTCTCCGCGATTGCATGCCGATGCGGAAGACCTGGAACTTGTATGGGGGAATCTACTGGAGAATGCCATCCAATACAGCCCGGCTGGATCGAGCGTGCAAATGACAGTTGTCGGTGTAGATGCCGGAGCCGAGGTCTCTGTAAAAGACAATGGGCAGGGTATTCCCGCTGCCGAGATTCCCTTTATTTTCGATCGCTTCCGCCGCGCGGATACCTCCCGAGCCCGCAATACCGGCGGATACGGCCTCGGACTGGCGATTTCGAAAGCAATAGTCGAGGCCTACGGTGGAACAATTCGTGTCGAGAGCGAAGTCGGAATCGGTACTACAATGACCGTTCGGCTCCCCGCCAACTTGAATTAAGGTTCCGTTAATGTTTGCTATGTAACAGTAGAGAACTCTCTGTGAGAGGCCGATGTGAACCTACGCCTTCTTTCTTTCGCTGCTGTCGTAGTGCTGTCTGTCTGCGGTTGGTGCCAGGTGTCTGGTACCGGCGTGAGCGCGCCTTCTCCAGGGCAGCGTCCAACGATCAGCTTGCAGGATGCACTCGCGCGGGCGAAGGTGAACAGCCCGCAATTTCGTGCCGCAGTTATGCAATCAGGCCTGGCTCGCGAAGATCGTGTCCAGGCGCGTGCGGCACTACTTCCCAGTGTCAATTATGTGACGGGCGCAATTTATACCGAGCCCACAAACGAATCATCTCCGCGGTTTATCGCGGCGAATGGGGTGCGCGAATACATCAGCCAGGGCGCTGTACACCAAAGCATCGGTTTCAGCTCGTTTGCTGACTATCGTCGCGCACATGCCGCCGAAGCGTTTGCGAACGCGCAAGCCGAGATTGCCGCTCGTGGCCTGGTGGTCACGGTTGTACAGAGCTACTACGGGGCGATCGTTGGGCAACGCAAGACAGCTAACGTTCAGCAAGCGGCAGATGAAGCGCAGCGGTTTCTGGATCTGAGTGAGCGCCTGGAGAAGGGCGGCGAAGTCGCCCATGCCGATGTCATCAAGGCTGAACTCCAGACGAATGACAGCATGCGGGCGGTTCAAGAGGCGCGACTGGCAGAAGAAAAAGCGCGGCTCGGTTTGGCCGTATTGCTCTTTCCAACTTTTACGCAGGATTTTGACCTAGTCGACGATCTTCGATTTACGACGCCCCTTCCGCAGGTTGCCGAAGTACAGGCGCTCGCCGCCAGGAATAACCCTGAATTGAAGGCCGCGCTCGCTGCGGCGCAGGTCGCTTCCAATGATGTGCGATCGGCAATTGGCGGCCATCTTCCTACTTTGTCGCTCGATTATTTCTATGGAATTGACGCGCCGAGATACGCGACCTACACCGATGGCGTGCGCAATCTCGGATATCAAGTCTCCGCGAGTCTGCAGCTGCCAATCTTTAATTGGGGTGCCACGCAAAGCCGTGTGCGTCAAGCGGAGCTAAGACGCACGCAGGCGCAGGTGGAACTGAGCGCCACCCAAAGGCAAGTTCTGGCCGATCTCCAGGCGTTTTATTCCGAGGCTTCTGTAGCCAAAAATCAGATCGAGATTCTCAAGCGATCAGCCGATCTGGCACAGGAAAGCTTGCGTCTAACCACGCTTCGCTATCAAGCTGGCGAAGCGACGGCTCTTGAAGTAGTGGACGCGCAAAATGCGCTGGTACTAGCGAGAAACAACTACGATGACGGAGAGGTTCGCTACCGGCTTGCTGTAGCCAATCTGCAGACATTGACGGGTGCTTTTTAATGAGCACTAGAAATCGAAGCTTGTTCATCGCCGGCGGAGTTGTGGTTGTTGCTATTGCGGCGATCCTGTTCTTTTCGCGGTCCAAAGAAGCTCCCGCATCCGAGCCCGTGGTCGCTGTTCAGATGGTCAAGGCCGGGCGCAAGCCGATCCGTCAGATCGTCACCACCGAGGCGATTCTGTTTCCGAAAAAACAGGCAGCCGTAACGCCAAAGATCACCGCGCCCGTTCGAAGGTTTTATGTGAACCGCGGCTCGCGTGTTCATGCCGGAGAACTGCTCGCCGTTCTCGAGAACCGGGATTTGGCCGCTGCTGTCACCGATTCCAAAGGCGCATTCGAGCAGGCGCAAGCCACCTATCAAACGACCACCGGCGCGAATCTACCTGAGGACCTGAAGAAATCCGAGTTGGACCTGAAGACTGCGCAGGAAGCGCTTGATGCGGAACAGAAGCTTTATGACAGCCGCGAAGCTCTTTTCAACCAGGGCGCTCTGCCACGCAAGGAACTCGATCAAGCTCGCGTTTCATTGGTCCAGGCAAAGGAGCAGTACCAGTTGGCCAACCAGCATTATGCAGCGGCCCTGGCAATTGGCAAGCCGCAGGGTGAGAAATCGGCAACCGGACAGTTAACTTCCGCGAAGGGCAAATTCGAAGGAGCCGCCGCGCAGTTGAGCTACACCGAGATTCGAAGCCCAATTGACGGCGTTGTTACCGATCGCCCTTTGTATCCGGGGGAAACCCCTACGGCGGGTTCAGCGCTGTTAACAATCATGGACACGTCGTCGGTAATTGCGAAGGCTCACATACCGCAGGATGACGCGGCCATTCTGAAAATCGGTGATGCAGCCACGATCACCGCTCCCGGCGATTTCAAAGCAGAGGGCAAGGTGACGCTGATCAGCCCCGCGCTCGACCCCAACAGCACAACCGTTGAAGTATGGATTGAAGCGCCCAATCCAAGCGGCGCGCTTCGTCCGGGCACAGCCGTGAATCTGCAGATCGTCGCGCGGTTGGAAGAAAACGCGATTGCTGTTCCCGCCTCTGCCATTCTGAAAAGCCCTGAGGGTGAAACAAAACTGATGGTCGTGAGTGACGATGGCATTGCGCAAGAGCGCGTCGTCGAGATCGGAATCAGCGGCGAAGGCGATGTACAGGTCACCAAGGGTCTGAATGCCGGCGAAACAGTGATCGCTTCCGGAGCTTACGGCCTAGCCGATAAAACCCATGTGAAGCAGATCGAAACAGCCGCTGCCCCTGCACCTGGATCGGAAAAGGAGTGATGCGTAGGTGAGCTTGCAATCACTACCGGACCAGTTGGGCACTTCGAATGTTCAGGAAGAACGCTACTGGTACAGTCGTCACGCCAAGTCTGTGATCTTCACGATCGTTGTTTTGGTGTGCATTGGGGCCTATCTCGCATTCACGATTCCTCTGTCAGTATTTCCCACAACCGACTTCCCACGCGTAGTGATCGCCGTCGACAACGGCGTGATGCCGATCGATCAAATGATGGTGACCATCACCCGGCCGATCGAGGAGACGGTCAACAGCGTCCCCGGCCTGGAAAGCGTGCGCTCTATCACCAGTCGCGGCTCCGCCGAAGTCGATCTGTTCTTCGACTGGCATGTCGACATGGTGCAAACCCTTCAACTCGTCGATGCCGCGCTCTCACGTGTGCGCACGAGCCTGCCCCCGGGCGCCATCGTGGACACCCACCGCCTCACGTTCGCCAGCTTTCCCATCATCGGCTACAGCCTGACATCGGAGACGATGCCTCAGACGCAGCTCTGGGAGCTCGCGACCTATGAATTGAAACCGCGCCTCAATCGCTTGAATGGCGTTGCCACAGTGGTTGTACAGGGAGGTCAAGAGCCGGAGTTTCACATCGTTCCCGATCCGGCGAAGCTGCTCGCCGCGAGTGTCACCGTAACCGACATTCTCAATGCGGTGAAGAGTACCAATCTCATCGATTCGCCAGGTCTCCTCGAGCAGAATCATCAGCTCTACCTGGGATTGATCAATGGGCAGGTTCGCGATCCGCAACAGATCGCACAAATTGTTGTCAAGAATACGCAGACCGGGATTCCTGTCCGCATCGGAGATGTTGCGAGCGTCGCGCCTGACGTCAAGCCCGTGTACACGATCGTCACCGCGAATGGCAAACCAGCCGTCCTGCTCAATATCAGCCGCCAACCGGACAGCAACACGGTCCAGGTCGCGAACGAAGTGCATGCGGAGATCGCGAGTATCCAGCAGTCTCTGCCGCCCGGCATCGTGTTGCAACCGTTCTACGACCAGTCCGAACTGGTTACAGAATCGATCAAGAGTGTCCGCGATGCGGTACTGATTGGACTGATCCTGGCTTGCATCATCATTGTCGTGTTCCTCCGCGACTGGGGCGCATCCGTCACCGCCGCGCTCGTGATCCCGGCAACTGTAACAATCACGTTCATTGCCCTCAAGCTACTCGGGCAAAGCTTCAATCTGATGACTCTTGGCGGACTCGCTGCAGCTGTCGGGTTGGTGATTGACGACGCCATTGTCGTTGTCGAGAATATCTCGCTGCACCGCGCCGCTGGCCAGCGTCCGTTGCAAGCAGTTCGCAGTGCTCTTTCAGAAATCACCGTTCCTCTGATTGGATCGACCATCACTCCGATCGTCGTCTTCATTCCACTCACGGTTGTGACTGGCGTAACCGGCCTGTTCTTTCGTGCCTTGGCCATTACCGTTGCAGCGGCTTTGCTTACCTCGCTTTTACTTGCTCTAACCTGGACACCGACTCTCAGCCAGTACTTCATACGGTCCAATCGTGCTGACGTCGAAAGTAAATCGGGGCAAGCGGAAATGGGCGAGCATGAGGTTGATGTGGCCGACGGCGAGCTGACCGGGCGATTTCAAAGAGTACTCACTTTTTACGAACGGTGGCTACGCTTTGCGCTCGATCGCCCGAGGTGGATCGCGCTCTTTAGCGGCATTCTGATCGCCGGCTCGTTCCTCTGTTACAAGGCACTTGGCACCGACCTGATGCCGGCAATTGACGAAGGCGGATTTGTCCTCGACTATCTGACTCCAGCGGGCACATCGCTGCAGGAGACGAATCGCATCGTTAGTCACCTCGAGCAGATGATCCGAGAAATCCCCGAGGTGCAAGGAGCCTCCCGTCGCACCGGACTGCAGTTGGGCCTTGCGGCAGTGACCGAGGCCAATTCCGGCGACATCGCGGTGAAACTTAAGAGCAACCATAACCGGTCAACAGACGAGGTTATCTCCGATCTGCGCGCAAGGATCGCGAAGGAAGAACCGCGCGTCGACGTGGAGTTCACCCAAATTCTGCAGGACATGATTGGTGACCTCTCCAACTCGCCTGAACCAGTGCAGATCAAACTCTTCTCGAGCGATGCAGCCGCACTGCAGGACTGGGCTCCTCAAATCGCTGGCGCAATTGAGAAAATCGACGGTGTCGTCGATCTCAAAAACGGCATTGAAAATACAATCAGCGGCCCGGCAACAATCTTCCAGGTGAATCCAACCGTAGCGGCGCACGCGGGATTTACGCCGGAGGAGGTTGCTACTGATTCGACTGCCATTCTCGAAGGTGAGCCGGCCGCACCGCCTGTGATCGCAAATGATCGCGCTTATACGATTCGCGTGCGCTTTCCCGCCGCAAACCGTGCCTCACTTGCCGCTATGAGCAACACGCTTCTGGTTAGCGGCACTGGACACACCGCCACTCTCGGCTCTCTATCCAGCCTCACCCAGGTTCCCGGCCAAACGGAAATCCGACGCGAGAATCTGCAACGGGATGTTGCTGTTACTGCGCGACTGGAAGGGCGCGATCTCGGTAGCGCGATTGCCGCCGTCCAAAAGGCCGTCAATAACCTTCATCTTCCCTCGTCGATTCGAGTGCAGTACGGCGGCACCTACGAAGAACAGCAAAAGTCGTTCCACGATCTTCTGTTTGTTCTCGCGCTCGCGGTTGTACTTGTATTCGTGGTCCTCTTGTTCGAGTTCCGCACGTTTGCCGCGCCTTTGTCGATTCTCACGTCAGCGCTGCTATCCACATCCGGCGTCCTCCTCGCGCTGTTGATCACTGGCACCACGTTCAACATTTCGTCCTTTATGGGCCTGATCATGGTGATTGGTATTGTCGCGAAGAACGGCATTCTGCTACTCGATGCGGACCAGAAGTACCGCGGACAAGGATATTCGGCGCGTGACGCCATGCTTCACGCAGGCCGCCGGCGATTGCGCCCAATCGTAATGACCGCGCTCGCGGCCATTGCCGGAATGTTGCCTCTGGCGCTGGCTCTAGGCTCCGGTTCCCAGATGTTGCAGCCGCTTGCCATCGCCGTCATTGGCGGCATTGCAGTTTCCATTGTTCTATCGCTGGTAATCACTCCCGCTGTGCATTTCTACCTCAGCCATGCTGAAGGAAGGTGAGTTCCGAATGTTGCGAGTAGCAAAGACTTTCGCGTTTGTAGTCTCCACCTCGTTGATTCTGACCGGTGTTTTGCTGGCAGAGTCAGCTCCAATTTACAAACAGGTCGCCAAGTACACGATTGGCGGCGATGGCGGCTGGGATTACATCACCTACGATCCCAGCGGCAATCGCCTGTTCGTCGCTCACAACAGTGCGATCTATGTCGTCGATGCTGCCAGTGGCAAAAAGACTGGTGAGGTCCCCGCCAACGGCGCACATGGCGTCGCCCTCGTTCCCGACAAAGGACTCGGGTTCAGTTCCAATGGCCGCGCCGGAACCGTAACTGTTTTCGATTTAAAGACGCTCACTCCTAAGAGCGATATCAAAGTAGGAGAGAATCCCGACGCCATCATCTACGACAAATACGCAAATCGTGTCGTCGTGATGAATGGGCGCAGCCACGACCTCATGGCCATCGATCCAGACTCACTGAAGGTCGTTGCCACAGTGCCGCTAGGAGGCAAACTCGAGTTCGCCGCGGCGGACCCCGCGCACGTGTATGTAAACGTTGAAGACACGGGCGAAATCGCGCTCGTCGATTCCAAGACATGGAAAGCTACCGAGCGTTGGAAGTTGACCGACTGCGAGGAGCCCTCTGGCCTTGCGATCGATGAAGCCACAGGTCACCTGTTCACAGTGTGTGGCAATGGCAAGATGTTGGTCCTGGATAAAAAGACTGGCAAGGCTGTGGCTACACCGGCGACCGGGAAGGGCACAGATGCGGCAGCTTTTGATCCCAAGCTTGGATTTGCGTTTGCTTCCAACGGCGAAGGTACGTTGACTGTAGTGCGGCGAGTAAAGGGTGGAACCTACGACGTTGCAGCTAACATCCCAACGCAGCGGGGTGCACGAACGATGGCTGTCGACCCAAACAGCCACAGGATCTTTCTCCCGACTGCAGAACTGGGTCCGCCCGCAGAAGGCCAAACCAGGCCCAGTATAAAGCCGGGATCATTTGAGATCCTTGTGTACGCTCCATCAGAATAGGTAAGCGATGAACAGAAAATTGAGGTGAGGCGCGAGAGCACATCTTCCTACGCACGCCTCAATAGCAATTGCTGATCGGTGGCCCGGATGACACAATGAGCTCTCGTCATCCGGGAGCCCACAGGTGAATGCGTTCAAACGCTCGGTACTGATTGCCGTTCTGGCCCTTCTTTGCGGCCAGGCGTTTGCCGCCGATGCGAAAGAATCGGCAGCCGCCAAATTCGCCACGGACTGGCTGGCTCTGCTCGACGCTGGCAAATACGACCAGTGCTGGAAACAGACCTCGCCCTCATTCCAATCATCGATTCGCAAAGATAAATGGGAATCCCAACTGGGCCACTGGCGACACCTGTTGGGAAAGATTCGCGCCCGCAAACTCTTGAATGCCGTTTACACAAACAAGCTCTCGGGAGCAGAAGACGGCGACTATGTTGTCGTCGCGTTCATCAGTGGCTTCGAGCGGCTTGGCTCGGGAATTGAGACCGTGATCCCGCAATTGCAACCGGACGGCAGCTGGAAGATTTCCGGTTACGGAGTGAAACCCTCGGATGTCGACGATTCCGGCTTTTCAGTTTCCCCAAAGTAAGGGAACACCCTTGAACATGTACTAGTGATTTTGCTCATAAACAACATGGGTGCTCTTGTCGGAGCCGCTCCACGTTTTCGCTCTTTTAGCCCACTAGATTAGAATCTCAGCGCAGACGAAAACGAGCTTCCGGAGCCATGTTCAAAAAGGTCCTGATTGCTAATCGCGGGGAAATCGCGGTGCGCGTCATTCGTGCCTGCCGCGAGATGGGCATCCGTTCCGTCGCCGTGTATTCCGATGTCGATCGCGCTTCGCTCCACGTTCGCAAAGCGGACGAAGCCTATCACATTGGTCCGGCGACCGCGACCGAGTCCTATCTGAACATCGCCAAAATTCTGGACGTCGCGAAACGCAGCGGTGCCGAAGCAATCCATCCCGGCTACGGCTTCCTGTCCGAGAACGCGAACTTCGCTCGCGCTTGCACCGCTGCCGGGATCAAGTTCATTGGCCCGACTGGCGACGCGATGGATCGCATGGGCTCGAAAACCCGCGCCCGCCAGGCAATGTCGAAGGCTGATGTTCCCTTTGTTCCGGGCACGTTGCGCGGACTGGAGTACGCCGAAACGGAGATCAAAGCTGCCGAAATCGGCTATCCCATCATGCTGAAGGCCGCCGCGGGTGGTGGCGGCAAAGGCATGCGCATGGTGCGCTCGCCTCAGGATCTGAAGTCTGCGTTCGAAGGAGCGCGTAGCGAGGCCGAACGCTCTTTTGGCGACAGCGAAGTTTATATCGAGAAATACATCGAGAATCCCCGGCACGTGGAAGTGCAGATCTTCGCCGACGAGCATGGCAACTGCGTCTACCTGGGCGAGCGTGAATGCTCGGTGCAGCGCCGCCATCAGAAGGTGCTCGAAGAATCGCCGTCGCCGATCGTCACCGAAGAAATGCGCCAGCGCATGGGCGAGATCGCCGTGCGCGTCTCCAAAGCCGCTGGTTACACGAATGCCGGCACCGTCGAGTTCATCGTTGACCAGGATCGCAACTTCTATTTCCTCGAGATGAACACGCGCCTGCAAGTCGAGCATCCAGTTACGGAACTTGTGACCGGCCTCGATCTCGTCCACCTGCAGATGCAGATCGCCGCAGGCGAACCACTGCCATTCAAGCAGGAAGACGTGAAGCTGCGCGGACATGCCATCGAGTGCCGCATCTACGCTGAGGATCCCGACAACAATTTCTTTCCAAGTCCAGGCAAGATCACGCTTCTCCTGCTGCCCTCTGGGCCCGGGATCCGGCGCGACAGCGGCATGTATGAAGGATGGACCGTTCCGCTCGACTACGATCCGCTGCTCGCCAAATTGATAGGCTACGGTTCGGACCGCGAGCAGGCCATCGCGCGCCTGCAACGCGCCCTGTACGAGTACTTCGTCGGGGGCATCAAGACGAATATCAGCCTATTCCGGCGTATCTTGCGGCATCCGGATTTTCGGGCCGGCAACATCGACACTGGTTTTCTGGATCGTCTTCTCGCGGACAAGAATTACGACCTGACGCCCGACGAGACTTCCGAAGCGAACAAGGCTCGAGTGGCGGCCGTCGCGGCGGGATTGTTCGCCGTCTTGCAGCCTATCGCGACCAATGGTGTCTCGAAGAACGGCACCGGTAAGACCAATGGGATAGACGCTTCCAAGTGGAAACAGGTCGGACGTCAGGAAGCGCTGCGGAGCTGATTTCACTCCCACCTCTGCTAAACAGGGAGAGATGGGGCACTGGATTGATTGATTTGATTTTGGTTTTACTGAAGAACTGAAGTACTGAAAAACCGACTTTGACCTACGACATCCTCATCGACGGCAAGTCTCACCGGCTCGAACTCAACCAAGCCGAGGGCGGCTGGCATTGCCGCCTCGACGGCGAAGAAGTTCACGTTGACGCGATTCTCGCCAGGCCAAATGTTATTTCGCTCATCATCGATGGCGTTGCTTACGAAGTGAAGCGTGAACTCACGCCCACCGACACGCACATCTGGGTGAAGAGCGCGCGCTTTGCTGCTGAAGTTCGCGATCCCCGTTCCTTGCGTAGTCGCCGCGGCAAGGGTACGGGAACCGAAGGCCCACAGAAACTCGTAGCGCCGATGCCTGGCAAAATAGTTCGCGTGCTCGCCAAAGAAAAGGATCAGGTGGAAGCCGGGCAAGGCCTCATCGTTATTGAGGCGATGAAAATGCAGAACGAGTTGAAGTCTCCGAAGAAGGGAACCGTCAGCCAGATCCTCACGAAAGAGGGCGCCACGGTTACCGCCGGAGAAGTGCTCGCGATTGTCGAATAGTCAATCAGTCACTTAGTCAATCAGTCTTTCAGTCGTCTGCCGGCACATTGCACAGAAATCGGCTCACGTTCTTATTCAAATACGGAGAGCGTCAAGCTTTGACCATCTGATGTACTCATGTACTGATGTACTGAGGAACTGATGTACTGAAAGACTGAAAGACTGAAAGACTGAGAGACTGAACGACTGACAGACTGACGAACTGATGTACTGAAGAACTGATCGACTGAAAGACTGATGAACTAACCATGATCATCATCCTCGCCGGTCTCCCCGGCACCGGCAAAAGCACTCTCGCCCTCGCACTCGCTCAGCGAATCGACGCGACCATTCTCGATAAAGATCCCATTCGCGCCGCTCTCTTCGCCCCATCGGACATGGAGTACTCCACCTCACAGGACGATTTCGTTGTCGGCATCATGATGCAAGTGGCAGGCTATCTAGTTCATCGCGGGCCCTCGCGCCCTATCATCCTTGACGGCAGGCCTTTTTCGCGCCGCTACCAACTCGAACAGGTGATTCGCTTCACCGGTCAGATGGAGGAGCCTTGGCGGATTCTTGAGTGTGTCTGTTCTGACGAGACCGCCCGCGCTCGCCTAGAGCAAAGCGCAGACGCACACACACATCCCGCGATCAATCGAGATTTCGATTTATATTTGCGAGTGAAGCAGCAGTTTGAAGAGATTACTTTTCCGAAGATGACGATCGATACGGATCAACCGCTGGAAGTATGTGTTGAAGAAGCACTTGTCGCGCTGCGAAGCACCACCACACCTGGTTAGCAACTCCGCAGCTTCCAGAAGAAAACGGACCGCTACTCTTTCTTCTCCGCGGGTGGCTCAGGATCTTTTACTGCGCCCTTGAAGTTCCTGATTCCTTCGCCCAAGCCTTTGCCTAATTCAGACAAGCGGCCCGGCCCGAAGATAAGCAGCGCAATGGCGGCGATTACAAGAATTTCCGGCAGTCCCAATTTGCCTAGCATGTTGGTCTCCTGGAGGAGCTCCTCCAAGCCGCGCACCGCCGCCTGAGGAACTGCATCTCGAAGCTCTTTCGCTTCTCATTGATTCTAGGCCACCTGTACCCCGGAGTCAAAGACTGCCTGCGATGGCCTTTTCGCGGTCCGCCCACGCAAATACCGCCATGCAGTTTGCTGCATCATTTAACATACTCATCATGGACTTGGTCCAAAAACGCGCGAATTTAAGAAGCCGCCTGCAGTCTTACCAGAAGTTGTTGGTCGCGTATTCCGGCGGCATCGATTCGGCGTATCTCGCCTGGGAAGCCCGTCAGGTGCTGGGAGCGAATGTCCTTGCCGTGATTGCCGACTCCCCCTCGCTGGCCCGCGCCCAATTAAAGGATGCCGTCGCTTTCGCGCAGGAGCAGGAAATCCCGCTCGAGATCCTCGCCACATCCGAGATGGACCGTCCCGACTATGTGCGCAACGACGGCCAGCGCTGCTTCCATTGCAAGGACGAGCTCTTCACCGTGATGGAACAGTTCGCCATCGACCGCGGCTTCGATACCATTGCTTATGGCGTGAATCTCGACGATCAGGGCGACTTCCGTCCCGGCCAGCATGCGGCGCGCAAGCACGGCGTCGCTGCTCCTTTACTCGAGGCCAACCTCACCAAGCAGGATATTCGCCAGTTGGCGCAGGATGCGGCACTACGAGTCTGGGACAAGCCGGCGTCTGCCTGCCTCTCTTCTCGAATCGAATATGGACGTCCGGTCACCCGCGAGGCGCTCGCCGCCGTCGAAGCCGGTGAAGATGCACTCAGAGCCCATGGCTTCCGCCAGTTTCGTGTTCGCCACCACGGCCAGATCGCTCGTATCGAGATTTCACGTGACGAACTCTCCCGCGCGCTATCGCCCGACATGGCTTCTGAATTCGTTCGCATCTTCAAGGCACTCGGGTTCACCTACGTCACCCTCGACCTCGAGGGTTTTCGTTCCGGCTCGATGAATGCCCTGCTGCCGCTTTCTACCATCAGGTCTGCCTAGCTCAAATTGGGCTGAACCCGCTTGAACTGTGGCCGAAACCTCTTCCCAACCGCTCTGCATGAGATAATTCCTGTTTAGGAGTTTATGCTGCATTCTTCATGGATTAGGCGCTCTTGCGCCCTTGTTTTACTACTGTGTTTAGGTTGTGCCGCCCAGGCGCCTTCGCCTGAGCTCGATCGTCGCATTGAGCGGAATCTTCGTTCGTATTACAGCGTGCCCTCCGGCATCAAACTGACGATTGGTGCGCGTTCGCCCAGCGATTTTCCCGGCTACGATAACCTGCTTGTCACTTTCGATAATGGCGAAAAGAAGCAGGAGCAGAAGTTCCTGATCTCCAAAGACAACAAGACCCTGCTTCGCGTTACGCGAATGGATCTGACGCAGGATCCTTACCAGACCACGATGAGCAAAATCGATCTCAACGGAAGGCCGGTACGCGGTAATAAAGACGCCAAGGTCACCATCGTCAACTACGACGACTTCGAGTGCCCGTTCTGCGCGCGCATGCACGAAACCTTGACGGAAGATATCCTCAAGACTTACGGTGATCGGGTTCGAATTATTTACAAGGATTACCCGTTAGCGGAAATCCATCCGTGGGCCAAGCATGCGGCCAATGACGCCAACTGCTTGGCCGCGTCTAGTAACGACGCCTATTGGTATTTTGCCGACTACATGCACGCCAATCAGCACCAGATCTCGTCGCAGACGAAGTCCTTGGCCGAGCAAGAAGCCAACATCGATCGCATTACCCTCGATCAGGCAGCAAAGGCTAAAATCCCTACGGCGCCCGTACAGGCTTGCATCAAGGCCCAGTCGGATAAGCAACTCCAGGCGTCGATTGATGAAGCCGATAAACTCGGCGTCAGCGCAACGCCGACTCTGTTCATCAATGGGTACAAAATCGATGGCGCCGTGCCGCCCGAAGAGCTGCACGCTGCAATCGACAATGCTCTGCGCGACGCCGGATCCAATCCGGTCGCAGTTTCGCATTAATCAGGTAAAACCCGGTTTCGCGTTCGGGGCCACACCCCGGTGCGGGAGGAAAGAATTGAGCTTTAATCAACGCCAACTTCGTCAACTCAGGTTTGCTCCTGCCGTTCTCTGCTTTCTTGTTCTCGGCGTGCTGATCGCCTGCCAAGGCGGCCAGGGCGGTCCCGACGTGCTCGCCAAGGTGAACGGGAAAAAGATAATGAGCGCCGAAGTCGAGAAGTATTTCCGCAATCAGACCGCCGGCTCGCCGCAACCAGTTACGGGAGAACAAGCCGTCAGCCTGAAGCTGAACATTCTCCGCGAGCTGGTCGACAATGAGATCCTGTTGCAGCGCGCGCAAAAGCTCGGCCTTCTCGCCACCGACGACGAAGTTAACGCCAAGCTCAACGAAATCAAAGCTCCGTACACTCCCGAGCAGTTTGATCAGCGCATGAAAGAGCGCAACATCTCGCTCGACGACTTCAAGCGCGATCTGCGCCGTTCTATCACCGTCGACAAAGTGATCAACAAAGAGATCACTTCAAAGATCAACGTTACCGACGCCGATATCACCGCCTACTACAACGCGCACAAGCCTGAATTCAACTTGATTGAGCCGCAATATCATTTGGCGCAGATCGTCGTTACTCCCATGCCGAATCCTCAGGCGCGCGTCGCGGACAAGGCCCAGAACGACGCAGACGCCAGGAAGAAGATTCAGATGATCCAGAATCGGCTCGACAGTGGAGAGGACTTCGCCAGCATTGCCATGAAGTATTCCGAAGATCCTGAGAGCGCCCAAAACGGTGGCGATCTCGGCTTCACCCCCGAATCCGGATTGCAGCGTACCGATCCCGCCACCCGCGACATTGTCCTCAAGCTCAAACCTGGCCAGTACAGCAGCGTCATCACCATCCAGAACCCGCAGAACAAGCAGTTCATGGGATATCGGATCGTGAAACTAGTGTCCAAGGAACCTGCCGGTCAGCGCGAGTTGAATGATCCTCGGGTCCAGCAGGCGATACGCGATCAGCTTCGTGATCGTAGGGAGCAATTATTAAAGTCGGCCTATTACGACGTCATCCGCGATCAGGCCAAGGTGGAGAACTTCTTCGCTGAGCAGATCCTGAAGGACAATGGCCTGACAAAGTAACCGTCCCTGATTCGGCAGATTCTTGCCAGGACAAACAAACCTGCGGGGGGCTATTGATAAGGTCTCCGTGCCCCCGTTCGATTAGCGCACGCCCTGTATAGGCGCTCCCCTTCTCACCCGGGCGTTTTCCTCTGTTCTGTGGAAAATCCTGTGGAGAACTGCGGTTACCCTCGTGACATGCCCGCAAATGACGCCACTTAGAGCGTTTTGCCCAATTGTTACAACACCTTCAAACCTCAGTCAGACAAGAAGTTAGCGCCACCTTTGGAAGCGCACCAGACCCGTTGCATTCTCGCCAACCCGTCACGAAACCAAAGTCACTTATTCACAACTAAGTTCCTGAATCCTGCGCGTTCTAAGCTGCTTGGGAGAATCGACTTGTGCGGGATTGGACCAGAAATGAACCGGCGAATGGGCATAAGAGCCCTCAGGGAAAGGCCCTATTCCTCTTCACCAACTTTTAACAAAGCGAGGAACGCCTCCTGCGGAATGTCGACCTTGCCGATCCTCTTCATGCGCTTTTTGCCTTCTTTTTGCTTCTCGAGGAGCTTGCGTTTGCGGGTGATGTCACCGCCGTAGCACTTCGCCAAAACGTTCTTGCGGATGGCCCCTACCGTCTCCCGCGCGATGACTTTGGCGCCGATCGCCGCCTGGATCGCGACTTCGAACATCTGCCGCGGAATCAGTTCTCTCATCTTCGATACCAGCGCTCGGCCACGGTCGTACGCAAAATCCTGGTGCACGATCAGCGAGAGCGCGTCCACCGGTTCGCCCGCAACCAGGATGTCCATCTTCACCATGGGCGAGTGCCAGAATCCTGCCAGGTGATAGTCGAGTGAGGCATATCCTTTTGACACCGACTTCAATCGGTCGTAGAAGTCGAGCACCACTTCGTTCAGCGGCAGTTCGTACGTAAGCATCACCCGATTCGCGCTCACGTATTCAAATCCCTTTTGCTTGCCGCGCTTGTCTTCCACCAGCTTCAGAATTCCACCGACGAATTCTTCATTCGTCAGGATCGTAGCCAGGATCACTGGCTCCTCGATCTTCGCAATCTCACCTTGCGGCGGCCACTTCGATGGGTTATCGATCTCGATCAGTTCATTGTCAGTTTTCGTGACTCTGTAGCGTACGCTCGGCGCGGTCGTGATCAGGTCGAGCTTGTATTCGCGCTCCAACCGCTCCTGGATGATCTCCATGTGAAGTAGTCCGAGGAAGCCACAGCGAAACCCGAAGCCCAGCGCGGCCGAACTCTCTGGCTCGAAGAAGAAGGATGAATCGTTCAGGCGAAGTTTTTCGAGCGCCTCACGCAATAACGTGTGTTCATGGGAGTCGACGGTATACAGTCCGGCGAACACCATTGGCTTGATGTCTTCGAAGCCGGGCAGCGGCTCGATCGCCGGCCGTTCATCGTCGGTGATGGTGTCGCCGATTTTGGTGTCACCAACTGTCTTAAGATTCGCAATCAGGAAACCGACTTCGCCCGCTTCGAGCGTTTGCACCACCACTGGTTTCGGCGTCAGCGTGCCCAGACCTTCAATCTGGAAGACTTTGCCGTTC
>Ga0207103_10006_pt1 | contig 44115 bp, 41 predicted proteins | sample Alteio_BWMinHeat_81_FD_153546 | JGI IMG/M metagenome (GOLD analysis project Ga0207103, IMG submission 153546) | Enriched cells from forest soil in Barre Woods Harvard Forest LTER site, Petersham, Massachusetts, United States -... | ecosystem: Environmental > Terrestrial > Soil > Temperate forest >...
TAAAATTTAATTATTCCTGGAAATCTATCAATAAAACAACTAAATCTTTAAAGAAATTTTTAATAAATAATGGATTTCCTTTTGCTTCAATTAAGCTTATTGAATCTTTTAATTATGAAAAATACCAAGTAAAACTTGAATTCAAAATAAATCTTAAAAATAAAAAAAGTTATTTGTTTGAAGGTAATAATTTTTTTTCTGATGAAGAAATAAACTCTTTTTTACTTGATAACTATGATATCTCTTGGGATATGCCTTACTCTATTCTTGCTGAAAGTATAACACAATTATATAGAAATAAGGGTTTTTGGAATGTAAATGTAAAAGTTGAAAAAGATCTGGACCAAGAGAAGTTTGTAATTAATGAAGGAGAAAGAAATATACTCAAGGATGTTATAATAAAAGGTGCTGAACAAATTGATTCTGAGTTTTTAAAAATCAAATTCTTTCATAATCTTCTTAAGCAAAAATATGTAGACACGGATTTACTAAATCATATTTTTGATAATCTAATATCTTTTTATCAAGAAGAGGGTTTTTGGGATGCCAAAATAGTAAGTAAAGATTTTACAATTTTGCAAGGTGAATCAGGTCAATATAAATTAAATATTTTGATAGATGAAGGCAAAAAACGAGTTGTGGATCAGGTTAAAATTTTAGATTATCCTGAACTTGAATCAGAAGATTTATTTTTTAAGTTTAAGAATTTAAAACGACCTAGAGCATTAGATTTTAATTCTTTTGTTGAGCAAGGCAAGTGGCTCCAAAGTTATTTTCAAAAAAAAGGGTATTCACATGTAGAAATAAAACCGGAGTTTCAACCTAATGATGAAAAAAAACTAAATTGGAAAATTGATTTGGGTAATTTTAAAGCTCGATTTGGAAAAACTGTTGTTAGAGCAGCTGGGGATTATGATTTTGATAATATTTTAAGAGAAATTAAATATAACAGTGGGGATGAATGGGATAAAGATAAGATAGAGCAATCTTATTATTCTTTAAATAGCCTTGAAGTATTTCATGCATTACATATGTTTCCAATTTATGAATCTGATATAGAAGGCCTGAAGCCTATAATTTTAAAATTTTCTCCTGAAAATCAAATTGAAGCCAAACTACGTTTTGGTTTTCAACAAGTAAGTAAAAAAACCTCTTTTTTATATGGTACATCATATAAGGTAGGTGCTTCTGTTCTTTACAGAAATCCATTTTCTTTTGGGGATCAATTTAGAATAGATGCTGATGTTACAGAGTTTCAAACAAGCTTTGTAGCGCAATATAAATTGCCTTGGATTTTTAATTCTCCAACTAGAACTTTATTGAAGTTCTTTAATCATCAGTATAATCAACCATTATTTATTGGGAGTAAAAATAATTTATATCACATAAGCCAAACTGGCTTTTTGACTGGCTTATCAAGAAAATATAATAAATTTATTAATTTGGGATTTAATTTTGGAGCAGAAGATCTTAAACTATCTGGATTAGCTTTAGAGCCTGCTGCTGTCATAGACTTTTCTCCAGATTTAATTGGCAAGCATGAACCCTATATTTTTGTAGAACCAAATTTTTTAATAGATGGACTAGATGACCGTATTAATCCTAGGAATGGCTTTTTGACCAGTTTTTTTCTAAAGGGCATGTTATCAATGTCTAAAAATAGCCATTATTTTTTTAAATTTTTATTTGAACAATCAATTTTTAGCTCAGCTATTAAGCCCGGATTAATTGCCGCTAGAATTCGTCTTGGACATATTTTTATTAATAAATTTAGTAATTTAATACCTACAGAGCGTTTTTTTATTGGTGGAGCTACGACATTGCGTAGTTATGAACCTGATTTTGCTCCACCTCTAGGATTATTGGTGGGCCCTGATGGTAAGAAACAATATATACCACAGGGTGGTCAAACTATGATTAATACAAATTTAGAGTATAGATTTCCTGTATTTAGAAACTTTGGTGCTACTGTTTTTCAGGATTTTGGTATTTTGTTTAAAGAAAATTTTAAAGCTAGCTTATTAACTGCTACTGGTTTTGGAGTAAGGTATCAAACTCCTATTGGCCCATTACGTTTTGATATTGGCTTTAGACCTAAACATTATAAAGATGATTCTATTTTTGCCTGGTTCTTGACTTTGGGAAATACCTTTTAGGACTCGCGCTCTATTTTTAGCATTCATAATCACAAACAATATTAGCCAATTCTGGAATTAGTTTGCCTTCTAAAACATTTTTAGTTTCTTTTTCTCGTTCTTTTCTTATTTTTAATTCTTGTTTTACATAGTTACTGGTTTTTTGATCAAAATAACCTGCTGTTCTACCTGTTGTTCTTTCGCCGCGAATAATTTTTGAAGGAATTTTTAAATAGCCTATTGCAGTTTTTCTTTTGCTATCTTTTATTTTTAAACTTGCTCCATTTTCTAAAAGTAATTTTATAGTCTTTAAAAGATTGTCTCTAGTTTCTTCCATCGTTAATATCCGGTCATTGAATAATTGTTGGAATTCTGGCGCGCATAATTTCATTATATTTGTCTGATTATTAATCATAGATCCTAGATCTGTATTTACTTCTATAGCTTTCATTAAAAGGGTTTGGCCGGAAGAATTTTTTATATTCACGTCTTTTTTTGATTTAATAAAATCATCTATCGCTTTATAATAATCAAATTTAAAAAAATCAGATCCGTGAGTTTCTCTTCTTTTGTCTATATTAAATATCTCAAAAATTGGATCTTCAGATATTTCTTTATTTTCTGCTGTATACAGAAAATTAGCTCCAAATAAGAATACTGATAAACAAAGTAATAATTTTGAATTAAAGCTCATATTAACCTCTCATCTATATATTAAACATATTATATATTATAATTGTAATAAAAAACAAAATAAAAATCAAAAAAAAATAATTTAAATTTTATCTGGTTTATAGGGCTGTTTACTTTGATTTTAAATTAGTTATCATTAGAAATATGTAGTTCTATAGGTGTGTGTATTTATATTCAATTTTATAGGTGGATTCTATGAAAATAAAATTAAATCTTTTTTTCGCGCTTTCTTTATTAGGAGCTTTTGCAACTGATTCTGTTGCAAGTGAAACTGGTAGTACAAATATTTCTAACCAGGCAAATAAACAAATAGCTTATTGTAAGTTTTTTGAAGAACTTTTAAAAATAAATGAATTAAAGCTTAGCGACAAAGAATTGTCTGAAAAGATTAATGAAACAATTAATAAGTATGGCATAAATGTAAAAGATGAGTTATTTGATGAGTATTTTATATCTTTCGTAGGAATGGAAGAGATTTCTACAGAGATAATTAGCTATTTAATTAAAGTAGGGGTTAACGTTAATTCTCGTTATAAAGGAATAATCGACTTTTCTAATTCAAGTATTATTGCTGTATCTGTTATGGAAATGTTGCATGAATATTTGATAGATATTACTCCTATTATGGTAGCTGTGCTTAGTGAAGATGTAAAAAAAGTAGAGCTATTGATTCAGAATGGAGCAGATGTTAATGCTAGAATCAATTCTCTCGAGAATCCGCGTTTTGGCGCTTCAGTTCTTTTTATGGTAACTCAGTTTAAATATGGAGAAATAAAAAAAACTGCAAAAATTATTGATATGCTTATTAAAGCCGGCGCAAATGCTAATGTAGCTGATCATCTTGGCAATACCCCATTTATGAATGCTTGTGAGAACAATAATTTATTAGTATGTAATCTTTTAACTAAATGTGATGTAGATATTAATGCTCAAAATAAGGATGGTAAGACCGCGTTAATAAAAGTTTATGATGTGCTGAAATCGCATGATGAAATATATTCATCCACTCTTACTGATGCCCAGAAAGATGTATTTTGGATAAAAAAAACTAAAACTTCTTTGAAAACTTATGATTATTTAATAAATTCAGGTGCTAACATTAATATTAAAGATAAGCAAGATCACAATGGTTTTATTAGCTTAGAAGAAAGAAGTGCGATTGAAAATAAGATAGAACAATTATCTAAGGAGTCTTAAGTTAAAGATTTTGGCGATCTTTAATTAAGAAAAAATTGAGTAATTTCTAGGGTGAGAACGTTAAAACATGTTCTTACCCATTTTTATTTAAAAGGCAGATTAAATTTTTTTTTGATTTCTGTAAAAAAAAGAATATACTCAAATTCAGTGAAAATCATTTTAAATAAGGTATTTTAATGGATAAACATTCACATATTGAGCATGAAATTCATCACCATTCTGTTGCAAGTGAAATAGCTTGTCATCTGCCATATGCGGTATTTTCAGTGGCATTAAGCCTTGTGATATTGAGTATTTTGAACTTTATAGGCGTAGATAAAGATGCTGATGATTTACGATGCATTTGGGATCAACTGTTCCATAATTTTCACTTTATGCATATAGTCTTTGCAGGTGTTGGTACAATGCTTACCTTTTTTAGGTTTTCAAGAAATCTGCTAAGAGGTTTGGTTGTAAGTTTTTGTTCATCTATGATTTTTTGTGTGCTTTCAGATATTGTTTTGCCATATATTGGTGGGACACTATTGGGTGTTAACATGCATTTACATATTTGTTTTTATTATGAGCTAAAAAATATTTTGCCATTTTTATTGGTGGGTTTGTTTACTGGCTTTGTTATGAAAAATCATGCATTAGAGTCACGAGATAAATCAAGTTTGTGGTCCCATTTTACACATATTTTCATTAGTTCCTTGGCGTCCAGTTTTTATTTAGTGTCACATGGATTTTATGATTGGCCATCAAAAATTGGATATGTGTTCTTAGTTTTAATAGCATGTGTATTAGTGCCATGTACCCTTTCAGATGTGGTTATTCCAGTAATTTTTGCTAAATCATCGGATAAAAAAAATGAGAAGCATTAGAATAGTTAATGTTACAAAATCTTATGATGGTGAAAATATATTAAAAGATTTTAATCTTACAATACCTTCAGGACAATTTTTTGTTTTACTGGGTCCGAGTGGATCAGGTAAAACAACCTTACTTAGATTAATTGCAGGTTTTGAATCTGTAGATTCAGGCAAAATTTATCTTGGTGACAATGATATTACCAATGAGCCAATAAATAAGAGAAAAATTAATACGGTTTTTCAAAACTATGCCCTTTTTCCTCATCTAGATGTATTTGATAATGTTGCTTACGGACTTAAAGTTAAGAAAGTACCTAACGATATTATTGAGCAAAAGGTTACAAAGATAATCGAAGTAATGAGATTATCAAAACATATTTATAAGCCTATTCAACAGCTTTCTGGCGGGCAACAACAAAGAGTAGCCTTGGCAAGAGCTATAGTTAATGAGCCTGATGTTCTTTTATTAGATGAACCATTGGCAGCATTGGATGTTAAATTACGTGAAAGAATGTTGATGGAACTTGTTGATTTACAGAATAATTTTAAAACCACTTTTGTTTATGTCACACATGATCAAAATGAAGCTTTAACTGTTGGTCATAATATTGCTGTTTTGAATGAAGATGGAGAGGTTGAACAGTTTGGCACACCAAAGGAGATTTATGAGTTTCCGGCATCATCTTTTGCAGCAACTTTTATAGGGACCACTAATTTACTTAAGGGTGTTTTGGAGATTGGTTCAGAACCTAAAATTATTATTGAGGGTCTAGGATCTTTTTCTGTGGTAATAGATGGGACAAAAAAATGGGCATCCAATGGGATGAACGTTTTTATGAGTTTAAGACCTGAAAAAATCAGGATTACAAAAAAAGAACTTAAATTAAATGAAAACCATATACAAGGTAAAGTTGCTTCTATAATTTATCAAGGCAGATTTACTCAATATAACGTTAAACTTGCAAACAATAGTATAATACAGGTTTTTGAACAAAATGAGGAACATATACCACAAGAAGATATTAAATTGCATGATAACGTTAATCTTTATTGGCAAAAAGAAAATGCTGTATTGTTGGAAAAATAAAGATGAAAAATTTAAAAGAAAAATTTTTTGATAATATCCCTTTTTTTGTTTCTGTTCCAGCTATTTTATGGCAAGTTTTGTTTTTGTGTTTACCAATTTTATTTATTTTTTATATGGCCCTTGCTAATGGATTGTTTGCATTTACTTTTGAATATTTTAGAGGGATTTTGGATTGGGTGCATTTGCGTATAATTGTGCGTTCACTTTTGGTGGCAATGCTTAATGCGAGTCTTTGTTTATTAATAGCTTATCCGGTTGCTTATTTTTTAGCGTTAAAGGCTAAAAAAATGAAAAATTTTTTACTTTTTCTTCTTACTTTACCTGCATGGGTTAATTTTTTAATTCAGGTATATTCATGGTTTTTTGTTCTTGAGAGAAATGGAATAATTAATAAAATTTTGCTTTCTACAGGTATTATATCTGATCCTTTGCATATGATTAATAATCAATTTGCTATCTCGTTAGTTATGTTCCATATTTATTTACCTTTTATGATTGTTCCTTTATATAATATTCTTGAAAAATTTGATCCTCAACTTATTGATGCCTCATTAGATTTAGGAGCAAACAGAATTGTAACTTTTTTTAGAATAACTTTTCCATTATCATTGTCTGGAGTCTATTTAGGGTTTTTTCTAGTTTTTGTTATGACTTTTGGTGAAGTTGTTATTCCAATGTTTTTAGGCGGTAATAAGACTTTATTTGTAGGGACATTAATATCAGAATATTTTTTTGGGGCACGAAATATGCACACTGGCGCAGCATTTACATTATTGAGCAGCATGTTTATGGGAGCAACTTTACTACTGCTTTATATTCTGATGAAAAATAAAATTAAAACTTCTTTATCATTAAAAGGGTGATTAACATTGAGACTGCCAATATTTGTATCTTTGGTTTATCTTTTTTTATATTTACCAATTATAGTTCTTGTAATTTTTTCATTTAATTCTGGTGATAGTTATAGTTGGTCCGGATTTACTTTGCAATGGTATAGAGAACTTTTTCAAACCAAAGAAATATGGTCAGCTCTTATAAATTCTCTGATCGTTGGGGGATCAGCTGTAATATTAAGCGTTGCATTATCAGTTTTTATGATTTGGGGGTTGCATCAAAAACTAACAGCACAAAAAATTAATTATTTAATTTCTCTTTTTTATATAACAATGATAGTTCCTGATATTGTTATCGCAACGAGTCTTTTGGTCTTTTTTTATTTTTTTCATGTATCTTTTAGTCTTGCTACTTTAATTGTTGGTCATACAATTTTAGGTTTAGGTTTTGCAGTTCCTATTATTTATTCAAGATATAAAGAATTAGACAAACGAGTTGTTGAAGCATCTCTTGATTTAGGCGCATCAGACTTACAGACGTTTTTTTATGTTATTGTGCCTTTTTTGTATCCGGCTTTATTATCATCAGCGCTTACAGTTTTTATAGTTTCACTTGATGATTTTTTAATTTCATTTTTTTGTGCCGGAGCCTCTTCTCAAACTTTATCATTATATATTTTCGCTGTGATTCGACAAGGTCTTTCACCAATACTTAATGCTCTTTCGACTTTAATTTTAGTTGGTAGTAGTTTATTAGTTTTCATTTTTACATTTCTTAAACTTAAATCATCGAGTAGAAAATTATGAAAATGAGAGTTTTGATAGTTACGTTTTGGATAGGGTTATTTTTTGGATTTCTATTTTTGCCCAGTCTGAAAAATCTGTTATATCCAGCGCATGGGATAAATATATTAGCTTGGCCCGATATGGTTGATTTTGAAACAGTTTCTAAGTTTGAAAAAGAAACAGGTATTAAAGTTAACGTCAGCTATTATGAAAACAATGAAGAACTTTATGCTCGTTTACGTCTAACTCGTGGCGAGGGTTATGACCTTATGACTATTACAGATAATGCTGTGAATTATTTACGTGAACAGAATTTTTTAAAAAAAGTAGATAAATCTAAATTAAGTTTTTGGTCAGAAATAGACAATCATTTTACTGGCCATTATTTTGATCCAAATAATGATTATTCAATACCTTACAATTGGGATCTATATGGTCTTGGTGTTTCAAATGAATATTTAAAAGAAAAAAAACCTAAACCCAGTTGGTCCTTAATCTTTGATGAGTCAATTGCTCCAAGAGTTTCTATGATAGAAGATTCTTATGATGCAGTTTCGATAGCTGCACAATATCTTTATGGTTCTATAGAAAATTTAACAGAAGATAAACTTCAGGGAATAACAAAGCTTTTAATTAAGCAAAAAAAATGGGTTGAGGCTTATACTGATTTGAGAGCAGATTATTTTCTTAGCTTAGGAATTTGTCCGGTTATGATTGGGCAAAGCGCTTATATTTATCGCGCTAACAAATCTGATGATGAAGAAGATGAAAAACCAAAAGAAAACGAATTTTCTTTTTTAATTCCTCAAGAAGGTGGCTTTTTTATGATTGATTCTTTAGTTATTCCTGCTCAAAGTACCAAAGAAGATTATGTTTATAAGTTTATAAATTATTTATATCAAGAGGATCAGGTAAAAGGTTTTTACGAAAACTTTGGTTATCTACCAGTTATGAAAAAGCTCTTACACAGTGTCAATCTCGACTATATCAATGAACCCTTAGATGAAATTCTTAAGCCTGAAAAGTTTGCTAAATTCTCTCCATTAAAGCGTGAACTTCCTGCTTCACGTATAAGTAAATTATGGATAGAAGTTAAATCTTATTAATCATGAAATTAATTTTTATATTTTTAACTTTTTCTAGCTCATTAATTTATTCTGCTTACGAGATAGATTTTAATAATTTTAAAAAACTTCCTAAAGTTCTTGAATTAGAAATATTTTCATATATTTCTGATGAATTAAAACCAGCATTTGAATTTGAAATTTCAGATCCAGCATTTAATAATTTATATCCAAAAATTTTTGACTCATTAAGGTTTAAAAGAGGTAGATATATTTTTTATCAAACACAATTTTTTTATTTTGGATCAAATAGACCAGCAGGAAAAAGAGTTGAGGTCTATGATCCACAAACAAATAATTTGAAATATGAATTTTGGAATGATTGGAATGAGCCTTTAGATATAAGCAATGATGGTAGATATGCTGTTATGGGTCATTGGGGTGAGGCAAGAGTATTGGATTTAGAGAACTCGCAATATATTAAATATAAATTGGAACACAATAGTAGCTCTTCTCTTCGGTCAATTGTAATAAGTAAGGATGACAAATATATTGTTACTAGTTCTCATGATAGAAGCGTAAAGATCTGGGAACTAGAAACAGGAACTCTTAAACATACGTTTAAATATAATCTTAGAGGCGACTATCTTAATAAAATTATGTTGGCTTTAATAAGTCCAAATTGCCGATACGTTATTATTGTTGCTTATAATAATAAAATACAATTGTGGGATTTGGAGACTAATTCAATTAAGAATACATTTGATCTTAATAGTACGATTGAATCAATTGCAATAAGCCAAGATAATAAATATATTATGGCAAGTTGTGCAGATAAGAGTTTAAAAATATGGAATTTAGAAACGGGAGATCTTAAGTATACTCTCTATTTTGATAATATAGTTAAAGAGATAAACGCAAATGGTGAATATATTTATGTTGCTTTTGATAATGGAAATGTAAATTTATATACTTTGTCTGGGGAACAAATGCGTATAATTAAATCATTAAATACAGATCAGCTCAATTTAGTTTTAGATTTATTGAAATTAAATAAAATTGTTGGTAAAAGCCTTATCACTCTAAGTGATCAACAAGGAACTATTTTTGTTACTTTGCCCCTAATTATAAAAGCCGCTTTAAAGCGAAGATGTAATTTAAGGTATAAAACGGTTGAAGGAGTTATTTATTTTGTTTGATTGTAGCAAACAACTATAGGTTATCGATAGAAATGTTTATGATTTTTTAATAGGTTATATAATAAAATCCGTTCGTGGTGAGTGTTCTACGAAGCTTTAGCGAAGTAGAACGTATCGAACCATGAATTCATATTAAAATTATAAATAAATGGAATACTTTTTTGTTTACATACTTAAATGTAATGATGGTTCTTATTATACTGGCCATACTGATAATATTGAAAAAAGAATATATGAGCATAATAAAGGAATAACTTACTGTTATACTTTATCACGCTTGCCTGTTGAATGTATTTTTGTTCAAACATTTACTTCTAGAATTGAAGCAATAGAAGCAGAACAGAAAATAAAAAAATGGTCACGTAAGAAAAAAGAAGCTTTAATTAATCAAGATTGGAATGAATTATCCAAATTAGCTAAAAAGAAATTTAGATAAGGAGTTCATGGTTCGATACGTTCTACTTCGCTAAAGCTTCGTAGAACACTCACCACGAACGGATTTTATATATTTCAATTTGTCAATGCGATTTGGGTGTAAGTACTGAACCTGGGCACCCTTTTTACAAGCAAACTTATATTTGGTACTCTATTAAAGTGTAGATGTAGATTGAATATTTTAACTAGGGGCAATTTATGAGATTTTTAAGACTAATTATTTTATCACTATTTACCTTAAGTTTGAGTCAAACATCTTTGTCAGTAACACGTAAAAATCTTAAAGATTTTTATTTGACTGCAAAGTGTTGGTCCAGACTAAGTGATTTTAAAGATCCTAAATCAATAAAAGATGAAATTAAGAAGAAGTTGCATATAGATTTAGAATCGACAGATGTTCTTGTTGCAGTTGATATATCTATGATTGGTCCTAAATTATCGAAATTAAAGTCTGGAAGATCAAATATCGACAATACTGAAGGGGTATTAAACTTTATACCTAAGTGGCTTCCAATCAAATACTTTTTTAATGAAAATTTTTTTGGTGAGATTGAATTAAAACAACATATGATGAATCCAAAAACTCCAATGTTAATGTCTAGTGATGATATTGTACAAACAAATATTGTTTTACATCACACAAGAAAACTTGTTGATCGCGTAGAATGGAATATTCGATTTACTCTAGCACATCAAGATTATATTGATAGGTGGATTTCTCAGTATAACGATGTAATAAAGAGTGTTCTTGTACATGAAAATTATGTTACAAAACATTATAAGTTTGTTGAATCTAAGGAGCTTGAACAAGAATATAAAAATTACAGAAGAAGAACGCAGAGTGGTATTAGCAAGTTGTTCAAGAAATTTTAATTTAGATATAGGAGTAATATTATGAAACGTTCAATGTTTTTATCTCTGATAATAAGCTTAGGAGTTATATCTTCTACAGCATTCATTAATTCGGGTATTCAAGATGTGTTTAGCGCTTTGGGTCAAAAGGCAACTTCAGGAGCTAAAGCGGTTGCTCAAGGTTCTTGGAACTTAGCTAAGAAATATCCTAAACCTACTGCTTCGGTTGCTATGCTTGCTGCATTGCCATTTGTTATGAAAAAAGCTGCAAATTCTTACGAGTTTTCAAGCTTTCTTAAAACAAATGTACCTATGTTAGGGTGTTTAGCTTTAGCTGGATATGATTTGACTGTAGGTCTTTTAGGTGATCTTACAGATGCGAGTTCAGGTGTTTTTAATACAGGTAAATTATATTTTAAGATTAAGTCTAATAAAGAAGAGCAAGCTAAATTAGTTGATAAGATTTCTATTCAAGAATCATCACTTTATGCTCAATATGATAGATACTTAATTGCGGAGTTAAAAAATAAACTTGCTATATTAAAGTCTATGGAAGCAGATCTGAAAAAAGAAATGAAAGAAGCAAAAGAAAAAGCTAACGTATCTCAGGTATTGTATCGCATTATGCGAGGTAGCATAACAGGTGCTGCCGGATATCAACTTTTTCAAAAATAATTTGAATTTATAAGCCTGGAAATAATTTTCAGGCTTATTTTATTTAGAGGATAACGTATGAAAATAAATTATTTGATAGTTGCTTTGTTTATTACAAGTTTTCTGTTATCTAATGCAACAAATATTAGTTATAAAATAAAAGGGATAGAGATAGTTTTAGTTCAGGATAATATTCTTAATTTAAAGGTTGATGCGATTGTTAATGCTGCAAATAAGAATTTAGAGCATGGTGGTGGCATTTGTGACGTAATACATAAAGCAGCAGGACCAGAGCTTGAAAAGGAATGTTTAAAGTATCCGTTATTAGGTCAAGATACACGTTGCTATACGGGTCAAGCAGTAATTACAAAAGGGTATAATCTTAAGAATTGTAAATCTGTTATTCATGCAGTTGGTCCAGATTGGAGAGCATCAAATACTAGTGTGGCCCCTGTATTATTGGGTAATGCTTATTTATCTAGTTTAGAATTGGCAGATAAAAATAAGTTAAGTTCAATAGCCTTTCCAGCTATTAGTGTGGGCATTTTTGCATTTCCGCCAAAAAAAGCTACAGAAATAGCAGTTAAAACTATTGCTAATTTTGATTATTCTAAATCATATATTAAGAAGATTTATTTTGTAGTATATAACGATAATAATCTTTTTGAATTTTATAAAAATGTTTTAGAAAAATATGATGAAAAATATCAAGAAAGACTTTCCCCTATTTCAAAATTATAAATCTTTAATTTATTTTGATAATGCTGCTACTACTCAAAAACCACAGCAAGTTATAGATTCGATAATAAATTTTTATACAAAACATAATGCCAATGTTCATAGAGGCGTTTACAGTTTTTCAGAGACAGCAACTACTTTATTTAATAATGCTAGAAAAAAGATAGCAAAATTTATTAATGCAGATGTAAATGAAATAGCTTTTACAAGAGGTACTACTGAGGGAATAAATTTAGTTGCTCTTTCTTGGGCAGAAAAAAATATTTTTGCAGAGGATGCAATAATAATAAGTCAAATGGAACATTTTGCTAATTTAATTCCTTGGCAACAATTTGCTCATAAAAAAAGAGTTAGGCTTTTAATTGTACCTATTACAAATACTGGAGAGTTAGATTTAAAAACTTATCAAGATTTTTTGTCTAATAATAAAGTTAAATTAGTAGCAATTACGCATATTTCTAATGTTTTGGGTACACGTAATGATGTTGAATTTTTGACCCAAGAGGCACATAAATTTGGAGCAAAAATCTTAATAGATGCTGCTCAGTCTGTCGCTCATGAAAAAGTAGATGTGAAAAAAATAGATGCGGATTTTTTAGTTTTTTCAGGTCATAAACTTCTTGGTCCTACGGGAATAGGAATATTATATATTAAATATGCAATTGCTAAAGATTTGGCGCCAGTTGAATTTGGAGGTGGTATGGTAAAACAAGGTGGCTTTGAAAAATCCACTTGGTTAGAATTTCCTTATAGTTTTGAAGCTGGAACCCCAGCCATTGCAGATGTAATAGGATTAGGCAGTGCTATAGATTATATAAATGAAAATATAAACTTTGATGCTTTAAAAAAGCATGAAGCTTTATTATGTTCCAAGCTTATTGATGGATTATCTAAATTTCCTAGAATTAAAATTTTAGGACCAATTGAACAGCTAAAAAAAAATGGACACATTGTAAATTTTGTAGTTGACGGAATACATGCCCATGATGTGGCCGCTTACTTAGATAAACATAATATTTGTGTAAGGGCCGGACATCATTGTGCGCAACCTTTGCATCAAGTTTTAGATCTTGATGCATCTGTGCGTGTAAGTTTTTATGGTTATAACAATGAGCAAGAAGTTGAATTTTTTATTCAAAAAATAGAAGAAATGTTAAAAAAATTATGATTGAAATTAGAGGATTTTTTTCAGACTTTAAAGATTTTGTTTTAAAGAGAAATGCAATAGATATGGCTTTGGGAATAGTAATTGCTGTATCATTTAGCAAGGTAGTCACTTCATTAGTTGGTGATATATTAATGCCTATTATTGGGTTATTAATAGCAGATGTTAATTTTTCTAACTTAAAAATAGTATTAAAAAAAGCTATCTTGGATTCAAAGGGCAAAGTTGTTGAGCCAGCCGTTACTATCAATTATGGTGCATTTATACAAATATTAGTAGATTTTCTAATTATTGCTTTTGTTGCTTTTATAGTTATAAGATTAATTAATAATTTTATAAGAAAAACTCAAGATTCTATAGAGTGGACCGAATTTATAAAAAAATAGGTTGATTATGAATACGAGTAGTAAAAAGAAGATATTTTTAGGTTTTTTAATATTGGGCTTGATTTTGATTATACATTATACAGGCATGTATAAGAAATTTACTTTTGAATGTTTTAAACAGAATCGAGAATATTTGCTTAATTTTGTAGATCAACATTATTTAACTTCTGTTCTTGGTTATATAGCTTTATATATATTAACTGTCGTTTCTTCGTTTCCTCTAGCTGGACTTTTAACTGTCGTTGGTGGCTTTTTATTTGGTGTCATACTTGGAACTGTTTATACAAATATAGGTGGAGTAATTGGAGCAATTTTAGCGTTTTTAATGTTCAGGTATTTTTTTGGAGAGACATTACAGCAAAAATACGGAGAAAAACTTGAACATTTTAACAAGAATATCGATGAATATGGTGCTGTTTACTTACTTATTTTGCATGTTATGTCTGTAATTCCGTTTTTTATAATCAATATTCTTGCATCTTTGACTAAGATACCATTAAGAACCTTTATTTGGACAACCTCACTAGGAATTATCCCAGGTTCCATAGTTTATGCTTATGCTGGAAAGCAATTGTGCCAAATAAACTCTATGAGAGAAATCTTTTCTATTAAAGTGTTAATATCATTCGCTTTATTGGGCTGTTTGGGCCTAATATCATTACTTTTTGAAAAATATAAAAATTCTAAGCATGTTAAAAAATAAAAAGTACTCAATATCACTTTTTATTTTTCGTAGAGATCTTAGACTCGATGATAATACTGGATTAATAAAAGCTTTGAAATTTTCAGAGCAAGTAATCCCATGTTTTATATTTGATCCTGCGCAAGTAGATAAAAAAAATTCTTATAGAAGCTTAAATTGTATTCAGTTTATGTTTGAATCATTAGAAGATTTGAATAAACAACTAATAACGTATGGTTCTAAATTATATGGTTTTTATGGTAAACCTGAAGTGATAGTTAAAAATCTTATCAATAAATATTCTATTGAGGCAGTTTTTGTTAATAAAGATTATACCCCTTTTAGCATAAAAAGAGATAAGGTTATAGAAAATATTTGTTTGAAGAATTCTGTGAATTTTAATTCTTTTAGTGGTATTCTACTAGTTGAACCTGGAAAAATTTTAAATAAAAATGGTGAGCCATATTCTATTTTTAGTTATTTTTTTAAAATTGCATCTAAAAATCAAATAAATTTGCCTGTTGAGAATAGTTATAATAATTATTTTAAAAAAACCTTACACAATAGTATCTCTTTAGAAGAAGTCTATAAAAAAATATTACCTAAACCAAATACTTATATTTGGGTAAAAGGAGGCAGGGGTCAATCTTTAAAAATTTTAAAATCAATTTCTAATTTTAAAAATTATGATAAAACGAAAGATTATCCTGATTTAAGTACAACGAATTTGGCAGCCTATTTAAAATTTGGAACCTCTTCTATTCGAGAGGTTTATCATGCTATTTATACAAATCTTGGGCCATATCACACTCTCATAAGACAATTATTTTGGAGAGATTTTTTTACACATATAGCATATGGTTCTCCATTTGTTTTTGGCCACGCATTTAAGTTTAAATATGATAGTTTGAAATGGAGTTATAATAAAGAGCATTTTAAGGCTTGGCAAGAAGGTAAAACCGGGTTTCCTATAATTGATGCAGGCATGAGGCAGCTTAATCAAACCGGTTTCATACATAACAGGGTAAGAATGTTAGTTGCGTCTTTCTTGGTTAAGGATTTACATATAGATTGGAGAAAGGGTGAAAAATATTTCGCACAAAAGTTAGTCGATTATGATCCTTCTGTTAATAATGGAAATTGGCAGTGGTGTGCATCTACTGGAACAGACTCTCAGCCATATTTTAGAATTTTTAATCCATGGTTGCAGCAGAAAAAATTTGATCCAAAATGCGAGTATATTAAAAAATATGTTCCTGAGTTAAAGAGTCTAGAACCGAGACAAATCCATAATTTATATAAAATTAATACACAAAATTACCCAAGACCTCTAGTGGATCATTTAAAAGAGGCCAAAATTGCTATATCCTACTATAAAAAATTTTAGTAAAACCCTTGATTTTTATTATTTGCAAGTGGTAATATTAAACTAATGTAATAGAATAAATTTTTATTTAATGGAGGATGACATGAATAATCTTAAATTAGTAACGTTATATCTGATTTTAGCAGGTACATTTGCTGTAGAGTGTGGCGAAGATCCTCGTCCGGCTAAAAGAAGAAAAATTAATTCTCAAGAATTATTATTCAATGGAATAAGAGTTAGTAATTTCGATGCAATAAAAAAAGCTTTAAATGACAAATCTGTGGATATAAATGCATTTGATCAAGATGGTGAAACTGTTTTAACTCTATTAGTTAAGAGGTCATCTTCTATGGTCCCTAATTATGACCCGAAGGTAACCTACGCGATACTTTTATATTTATTAACAAAAGGAGCCAGGCTGGATCTTCCAAATAAAGAAGGTAGGTCTCCAATTCAAGTGGCTAAAGACAATAACGACATGGACTTTATTTATGCAGTGGATAAATTTAAGCACCATAAAACTTATATGGATAAAAGAATGGAACAACTTAGAAATTTTACACCGTTAGATGCAAGTACTTCGGGAATAGTTGCAGATTATGCATATGAAATCCAAGATCCTGAAATAAAGGATATTTTGGAAGGAAATGCAAAAGTTGCCACAGAAGAATCTAGATAAACTATTTTTCAAAATCTTTGTAAAGTAGGCTAGGTTGTATACCTCTATTATTTTGGTATTTATTACTATTGTATTTAATATAATCGCCTTCTATAGAGTGGTAAAAAATCTGGCAAATCTCTATTCCAGGATAGACGATTATAGGTTGTACGCAAAATATTTCTAAAGTCCAGAAGCCTTTAAATCCGACATCTCCAAAGCCCGCTGTTATATGAACAAAGAGACCAAGTCTTCCAATGGAGGATCTTCCTTCCAGCATAGGAACATAAGAATGAGTTTCTGTATACTCAATTGTTCTTCCAAGATAAAGTGAATTGGGCTTAAGCATGAGGCCTTCTTTAGGTATTGATATTTTATAGGCCTTATTTTCTCGTTTCATATCCAAAACATGATTTTCATAAACCAGAAGTTCGTTATGTAGTCTTAGATTATAGCTATTTGGACCAAGTTGGCTTTCATTGTATGGATCTATAACTATGTCTTTTGAGAGGTTTCTCTTAATTTCCTTACCTGAAATGATCATGATTAATGTCCTGTTTAAACTATTATTTTTAAAATTTTTGCGTATACTATATTTTATATAGGGTATTTTTACTTTTAGGAAGAATTTTATGCTTTCAGGCAATACTAAAAAAAAAGAAAAAATAGATCAAATTCCCTTAAATGTTTATCTTTCAAGGGGTGGCGTCTGTTCAAGAAGGGCTGCAGTAGAAATTATTAAAACAGGGGATGTTACTGTAAATGGGAAAGTTGTAAAAGAACCTGGCTTTAAAGTATTACCAGATGATGTTGTTAAATATAAAGAAGAGATTATTGATCTTGAACAAAAAGTATACATTTTATTAAATAAGCCACGTGGCTATGTTACAACAGCATCAGATGAATATGGTCGTAAAACTGTTTTGGATTTAGTTGCTTATTCTGCTCAAGAACGTCTTTTTCCTGTTGGTAGACTAGATAGAGATACTACAGGTCTATTAGTTATTACAAATGATGGATATTTGTCCCAGAAACTTGCTCATCCTAAAAATAAAGTTACAAAAAAGTATTATGTTACCTTGGACAGGCCTGTTGCTATAGAAGATATAGAAAGGCTTAAAAAAGGTGTTTTTCTAGAAGATGGCAAATCTAAATTTGATAAAATCACGATAATTAAAAGCAAATTAAGAAAGCATGTAATTGTAGAAATTCATGGTGGAAAAAACCGAATAATTAAACGGATGTTTAAGCATTTTGGATATAAAGTCGTAGGTCTTGATAGATTTGAATATGCTGGCCTTAAAAAGGGTAGTTTGGCTATTGGTAGATGGCGATATCTAGAGGGGTCTGAGCTTGAGTCTCTGCAAAGTTACGATAAAAGTAAATTACATAACACCAAATTAAGAGCTAAAGATTCTTAAAGCCCGTTCGTGGTGAGTGTTTTTGCGTTAGCAAAAATGTATCGAACCATGAATTCAAGCAAAAACAAATTATAATATATTTCTTTTTCTAAGCTTATTGCGTGTTGTACTTGCTTTTTTATGAAGTATGCCATCATCCCATCCTGCTTGCGATGCTGCTTCTAGATTCTCTTCTTGATCATCAATAAAAATACAATCTTTTGGGTCAAGTTTATATTTATTAATAACATATTTAAATATTTTTTTGTTGGGTTTCATTATTCCTATATTACCTGAAAGTATGATATCTTTATCATCAAAAATTTCAAAAAGCTTTGGGTACTCTTCTTTTAATAACTCAAAATGTTCAGGATCATAATTAGAAAGTATAAAAATGTGGTGTCCTAATTTTTTACATTCTTTTGCAAGTTTAAATCCTTCATAAAGTGGTTTCGTTATTTCTAAATAATTTTCGGGCAATACCAGTTCGCTAATTTGCTTTATTAATTTTTTTTCTGTTTTACTCTTGAAGAAATTTGGGTTTTGAACGATACAATCTTGTACCTTCTGACAAAGTTCATGACAGGTCATTTTACCTTTTTGCCATTTACATAATATTGAAGGTAATGGTCTGCCTTTAAATGTTGCACATTCTTTAGGTTCTTCGGGGTCCATAAAGCACATAAATTCAAATGAACGGTTTTCTATATCAGAGTTACACATGCATTCTATTATACCCAATTTTGACATTACGGCAGTTTTTGAGGTATCAAATAATACACCTCCAATGTCAAAAAATATATTTTTGGGTGCTATATCTATTTTTTCTGTTACTATTTTTTTTGTCTTTATTTTAGTTTTTGAAATAAGATTTAATACAGCAGCTACTGATAATAGAAATAATAGTATTCTTAATAGTTTCATTCTTCTCCCCTATAACTCATTAATCTCAATATAAATTAAATAATATAATAATGTAAAGTAATCCAGTGTCTATACGAAATTATATAAAAATAATATACTTAAATTGAGGTTAAAATGGATCTATACAAAGAAGAGCTTTTGGAACATTATAAAAATCCTAACAATTATGGAATAATTGAAAATCCAGATGTTACTACAGGAGAATATAACCCCTCTTGTGGTGATAGTGTGGAATTGACTATATTGTTAACAAATAACGTTATTAGTCAGGTTAAATTTACAGGAAAAGGATGCGTAATAAGCCAAGCAACAGCTTCTATGTTAACTAATGCCTGTGTAAATAAAACTATTGAACAAGTATTGAAACTTGATCAGGATTTTGTACAAAAAATGATTGGCATAGAATTGGGCCCAAATAGACTTAAATGTGCCATGCTTTCTCTGGATGCGGTTCATAAAGGGTTGATGTCCTGGCAATTAAAATTATAAATATTTCTTGGAGGAGTATTTCTCTCTCTCCGTTCGCCCTGAGCGACCTCTGAGCGAGCTTTTTAAGCGAGTCGAAGAGGGAGTCGAATGGGTAAAAAATTATAAAATTTATCTTATTTTTTTAAATTACTTTCTCAAGTATGTTCAATTATAATAGTAGTTATAATGTTTGTTTTAATGTAAAAATGACCCATTCGACTCTGTTTTCGACTACCTTCGCCTCGCTTTGCTCGCTCGGGATCGCTCAAACATCGTCCTTCGACTAGCGCTCAGGACAGGCTCAGAAGACTAAAATCAAAGCGAAGCCCGTGCATACTGAGCGAGTGAAACGAGCCGAAGTAAGGGCGAACGGGCATGGGTTATTATTTGTTAGTGAATTGATATAAGAATTATAAAAAGTGAGATAAGGTTGTTAGACAAAAGTAAATTGTTCAAAGAGATAGAAAAAATTGCAGATACTGCTTTCCATGATTTCAGTGATGAATTGGATCTGGCCCTGCAAGTTTGGCAAGGAATAGCGGATGATAATAGCTTCAAAAAAGAAACAGAAACTTTAAAAACAGAATGGTTGTTGCCTAAATGGGAAGGTAGTTTGTCAGATGTTAATAAGATAGTAAATAAAATATCAGATTATACTGTAATAGCAGTTGATGGTTCACAAGTTTATCCAGACAAACATCAGGGTTCAAGTTGTTCTTTGATTAATATAGGCTCAGTTATTTTGAACTATGGCAAAAGTTCCGGTGTAAAATTCAATTCTATCCCCTATGTTTTTTCAGGCCAAAATGATGAGGAATCCAGTGTCGAGATAGTTGATTGTAAAAGAGAAGAGCTTGAATTTTCAACTGGATTACAAATAGCTCAAGAACTTAAAGGACAAGAAAATAAGTTACTTCTTTTTGACGGATCTTTGATTTTTTGGCATTTAGAATCAAAATCTAATTTTGCAAAAGAGACTTATTTGGGAAAATATTTGGGCATTTTGCATCAATTTTATAGAGATAAACTTTTAATTGCGGGATATATAAGCTTGCCTAAAAGCAAAGAACTTGTGAATCTCATTCGTGTTAAGTTAACAGATTGGGAGCCACAAAGTTTTGGCAAAATAAAAACTGTGGATAATATCGTTGATTCTCAAGTAATTTCTTTTTTTCTTAAGGATTTTCAATATACAACAATATTCAAAAATAGGTCCAGAATAGTAGAAGATTATCCAGCTCATTTACAACCTTATTTTGTTTATGTTGATGTTGGATATGAAATTGCTCGTATAGAAGTTCCTGCTTGGATTGCTCAAGATAAAGAAAAAATGGATAAAATAATAGCTATTATTGTTGATCAGTGTATTAAAGGTTATGGCTATCCGGTATGCTTGGCCGAAGCTCATGAACAGGCTGTTGTTAAAGCTATTGATAGGGATATTTTTTATCAGCTTATTAATAAACTTGCCCTAAAAAATAAACAACAGATAATTACGTCACAAAAGAGCATGAAAAAGCGTAGAATGGGCATTTAAACCCGAATAATTTCAATTTGACATGTTTGGTTATTTTGGTAAGCTATAAGGTATAGAAGCGCTCGTGAGCATCTTAAATAGTTTTTATATAGGGGAAAAGCATGAAAAATAGATTTTTAGCAGTACTTTTTAAACTTTCTGGATTACTACTATTAAGTTCTTATATCCATTCAATGGACCAAGCACCTTTTGTTTCAAGCTCAAGTAGTCCGTCTACCCATTCAGAGGATCAAGAATCTTTAACTTTTGAACAAAGAGAAAAAGAGGAAGAAGAAGGTTTTGAGGTTATTTCTAGAGAAGAAATAGTTGAAGAACTGGATTGGTATTGTCAGTGTAAATTTGCAACAACAAATCGCGAGCTAGACTGGACAAATGGACTAAGATTTCTTATGGGCAAAAAACAAACCAATTACGATAATATTAAATTATGTGAATTAGATAACGGAAAATTGGGCGTTCTTTATACAGCTACAAAATTTTATACAATAAGAATATTAGACACTAATTTTGGCAATTGTTTGCACATTATTAATCCACTAATAGACGAAAAGGACCCTAAATTAATACCTACACAATTATGTCTATTACCTCAAAACAGAATTGCATGCATTTTAAACAGTTCAGAAAATAAGAAAATAAAAATATACGATATAAACTCCGGAAAATTTTTAAATGAGATAATTATTGAAAATAAGTATTTTGAAGGTATTCCAAAATGGCATGATTCCATACAAGGAATCCATTTGTCTGATAACAGAATGGCTTTAATAGTTAAAGATCTATGTACAGATGGATCGAGATTTATTCTTATTTTAGATTTAGCTTCTGGCAAAATAGTAAAAATTGATTTAATTAAAAAACATGATTGTGACATTTTTAAAGAAAAAACTACTTCGTTAGTAAAATATATAGATATTTTTGGCAATGATACTGGTGGCCAGGCTGAAGTAACGATAAATCAAGCATTACCATTTTCTGACGGTAGATTATTGCTAAGAAGTTTTAACAATATATGTATAATCTCTACAGCAGGTGAAGTTGATGGAATATGGAAAGGAGATGGTCTTGATATTTCAGTGCTGCCAAATGGACAATTGCTAAGTTTGAACCATGATAATGTCTTTAAAATTTGGGATAATGAAAAGTTTAAGTTTAAGACAATTCAGGATGTTTTTCATAAAGAGACACCAATGATACCTGATTTACAAAAAATAGTTCTTGATTATTTACCAAGTAATTGGATTCCAACTATAATTACAGATAAAACTCGGGATGTTTTTGGTAGAAAATTTATTTTAGATGAAAGTCATATATTAGTATTTAATCACTTTTTTTCCAATATTCATGGATATTGTGGGGTATTGAATATTAAAACTGGAAAAATAAAAAAGATTAATTTGAAACAAGATTTCTGTTTAAAGATGTTTGATGAAGAAAAGTGCAAAATTTTAGATAATGGTAAAAGAATAGCTTTTTATGCTAAAGATGGTTCAATAGAGATTTGGGGTAATCAACCAAAAAAAGAAGCTCAAGCTAGTTCTATTGTTTCTTAATAAATCGATTATTTAAGTGGAGAAAAATGAAAAATATAGTTTTAACTTTATCATTGTTTTTAGGTTCTTGTATTTACAGCATGGATCAACAACCTTTTGTTTCAAGTTCTAGTAGTCCATCTGCTTGTTCAGCGGACCAGGAAGCTTTAACTTTTGAACAAATGGAAAAGGAAAGAGAAGAAAAAGAATTGCAAGAAGGACCGGCTGCAAGCCAGTTTCATAAACTTATGGATTTAGACCTCAAAAATAAATATGTTGTACCTCGATTATGTTCTTTGGGTAACGGCAAATTGGGAATTTTGTATTCTCAATTATTTTTTACTGAAAATTCTGTAGAAATATTAGATGTTAATTCAGGTAAAAGTCTTGTTATCGATCCTTTCAAAAACGAAACAGATTTTAATTTAATTCCTGTAGGTTTATGTAAACTTTCAGAAAATCAAATGGCCTGTATTTTAAATAGTTCAGCTAAAGATAAAAAAATAAAAATATATGATGTAAATTCCGGAAAGCTATTGAAAGATATTCTTATTACTGAAAAAGATTTTAACGATAAAAGGCTAAGATCTTTAAGATCAGGAGTGATAAAAAAAGGAGTTTATTTGCCTGATGATAAAATGGTTTTATTTATTGGGGAACCTGATAGTTTTTCTTTTAAACATTATGAATTTATATATATCTTAGATTTAAATACTGGTAAAATATTACACCGATTCGATATTTTGAGTTTAGGAAGAGATTCTTCTTCAAGAATAAAAAACAATTTTGCCATAGAAATTAATCAAATAGGAGTACTTGCTGATGGAAGCTTAATATTGAAATCAGGTCGTCAAGTAGCAATAGTCTCTGAAATAGGTGAAGTTAATGCAATATTCGATTCTGTTGAAGACATTTTTGTTTTACCAAAAAATGAACTTTTAAGCTTAGATAAAGACGGTTTAAAAATTTGGAAGAATGAAAAATATAAGTTTGAAGCAATTCGAAACAATCTTAATGATGGAAAATTATCAATTGCAGTATTACAAGAACTTATTTTTGGTTATCTCTCAAAAGACTGGAGTTCTGAAATAATTACGAAACATTCTTTTGGATGGGATGGTTTTGTCTCAAGGACTGGATTTATTTTAAATAGAGATAATATATTGATTAAGGAAGTATGCCCTTATGCAGCATCAGATACGATTTTTTCTATATTAAATGTTGGTACAGATACAGTAAAAAATGAAAAGATGTTGTCCCAGGTTGCTCGTATGGATAAAATTAAAATTTTAGACGATGGAAAAATAATAGCTCTTTATTATATGGAAGCGAAAAAAATAGAAATTTGGACCAATCAGCCAAAGGTTGCAAAAAAAGAAGTTCAAAGTAATTGCATAATTTGTTAAAGAATTTTTTAAGTGGAGAAAAATGAAAAATATAATTTTAACTTTATCATTGTTTTTAGGTACATGTATTTACAGCATGGATCAGGAACCTTTTATTTCTAGTTCAAGTAGTCCATCTACTCACTCAGCTGATCAGGAAGCTTTAACTTTTGAGCAAATGCAAAAAAATGAAGAAGAATCTAAAGGATCGCAAGATCAAGATTCGCAAGCAGCTTCTACTCCAGAAGTAGATCATGAAGCAGATTGGTATTGTCAATGTAAATTTCCAAGAACAAACAATGAGCTAAGTTGGCTAAACACTGCTAAATCTTTGGTTGGTGCAAAACAGGCCAATTATGATAACATTCAACCTTGTGAATTAGATAACAAAAAATTGGGAGTGCTTTATAGGGTTACGATTACAGGGAAGTTTTGTACAATAAGAATATTAGATACAAATTCAAGTAAATGTTTGTACAACATTAATCCTTTACAGGATGAAAAAGATTTTGAATTAATGCCTACTCAATTATGTAGATTACCAGAAAATCGAATGGCATGTATTTTAAATAGTTCTTTAGGCAAAGATAAGAAAATAAAAATATATGATATAAATTCTGGAAAACTTTTAAAAGATATTACTGTTGAAGGTAAATATGTTGAAAATGATGGAAAATATAGAGAATATGACGTATTTGACATACACGGAACTTACCTAACTGGTAATAGAATGGCGTTGAGTAGACAATGTAGCGCAAGTTCTTCTGCCTTTATTCTTATTTTAGATTTAAATTCTGGTAAAATATTGAAAAAAATTGACTTGCTTGATTTTAAATTTGTCAAAAAATTTATTAATGAAAAAGAAATTATCTCAGCAAAATATATAGATATTTTTAATAATATTTGTAGCCCTAGTGGGCCTATGATAAATGATCCATTAGCTTTTTCTGATGGAAGTCTACTTTTAAGAGATTATTATAATGTATGTATAGTTTCTATTGAGTCAGGTGAAGTTGAAAATATTCATAGAGACAATAATTATTACGGAGTAATGGATGCTATAATTTTTCCAAATAATGAATGGTTAAGCATGCATAAAAATAATATTAAGATTTGGAATAATGAGAAGTTTAAGTTCAAGAAGATTCAAGAGATTCTTAATAGCGATAAGCTTGTAATCAGTGATTTGCAAAATATAATTCTTGATTATTTATCCAAGGAATGGAATTCAAAAATAGTTGCAGAATTTAGTTTTTTTGCGAATGATAGTGTTTCTTCATATACGAGCTTTATTTTAAATAAAGATAGTATACTAATTAAGAAAATGTACCATAATTCATCAGAAGACATATTCTTTTATATATTAAATGTTAAGACTGGCAAAACAAAGAAAGAGGAAGCACTGTCTAAAGCTTCAAGGTCTAAAGTTTCAAGACCATATCTTGACGTTATAGATGAGGGTAATAAAATAGTTCTTTCTTATATAGATGGTTCAATGGAGATTTGGACTAATCAGCCAAAAAAAGAAGTTCAAGATAGTTGCGTAATTTGTTAAAGAATTTTTTTAAGTGGAGAAAAAATGAAAAATATAATTTTAACTTTATCGTTGTTTTTGTGTTTTTGCATTTACAGCATGGATCAGGAACCTTTTGTTTCAAGCTCAAGTAGTCCATCTGCTTGTTCAGCGGACCAAGAAGCTTTAACTTTTGAACAAAGGCAAAAAAATGAAGAGGAATCTAAAGGAACGCGAGATCAAGATTCGCAAGCAGCTTCTACTCTAGAAGTAGATCATGAAGCAGATTGGTACTGTCAATGCAGATTTCCAAAGACAAACAATGAGTTAGGTTGGCTAAATACTGCTAAATCTTTGGTTGGAGCAAAACAGACTAATTATGATGACGTACAAGTATGTGATTTAGATGATGGGAAATTAGGTGTTCTTACGGGTAAAGATAAGTTTTATACGATAAGAATATTGGATATCAATTCAGGGAAATGTTTACATAATATTAATCCATTGAAAGACGAAAAAGGTATTAAATTAATTCCCACTCAATTGTGTAAATTATCCGAAAATAGATTTGCATGTATTTTAAATAGTGATACTAGGTGGGGAGAAGGACAGTGGGAGGAAATAAATAAAAAAATAAAAATATACGATATAAATTCTGGGAAACTTTTAAAAGATATTATTGTTGAAGAGTTTGGTGATATGAATGGGGTTTATTTATCTGAAAACAGAATGGCCTTATTAACCAAAGATTTATACAAGGATTATAGATTTATTTTTATCTTAGACTTATCTTCCGGGAAAATTTTGAAAAAAATTGATTTAATTAAAGAGGAACAATGTGGCTCTTTATTAACATATGTTGATGTATTTGGCATGAGATCAGTTGGATCTTCTACAGGAGTTTATATCAATCAAGCTCTACCTCTTTATGGTGACAGATTGTTGTTACAATCCGGTAATAATTTATGTGTAATTTACACAAATATAGATGAGACTAATTTATTAGATACATGGAATATTCTTGATGTTATTGTTTTGCCAAATGGTGAATTTTTAAGTTTGAGTACGGATTTTATTGTGAGAATTTGGGATAATGAAAATTTTAAGTTTCAAAAAGTTCAAGATGTTCTTAATGAAAATAATTTAATTGTTACTGATTTACAAAATATGGTTCTTAGTTATTTGCCAAAAGATTGGAATTCAAAAATAGTTGTGGATAAAATTGATACTCATGTTGATAAGTTTATATTGGATAATTTTTTTAGACATGGTAGAAAATGTTTTTTAGATGAAAACCATATATTGGCTTTTAATCGATTTTTTGATTACATTACAAGCGGATATTGTGCGATATTAAATGTTGAAACAGGTGAATCTAAAATAATCTTTTTAACAAATGAATTTCTCTCAAAAATGGATAAGGATAAGTTTTGGATTCTGGATCATGGTAAAAGAATAGCTTTTTATGCCAGAGATGGTTCAATAGAGATTTGGACAAATCAACCAAAGGTTACAAAAAAAGAAGTTCAAGAGGGTTGTATAATCTGCTAGAATTATAGCATGTATAAAAAACTATTTTTAATTTTATTATTTTCAAGTTCTTGTATTTTTTCTATGGATTATGTTTCTAGCTCAATAACTCCTTCATCTTCTGAGCCTTTAACTTTTGAGCAGCAACAGAAAAATGATGATGAATTGGCAGAGCAAGCAAGATCTCGGGTTGAAAACTGGCGATTAGAAAAAACTTTTAAAATAAAAGATTTAAAAAATTATTTTATAGACATAAAACAAATCTTAAAAAATGGCTTCAAAAATTCGTTTGCTACTATAGATACTAGCTCGAACTATTCTTTTAATATGTTTGATTTGGGTAAAGGGAAATTAGCGTTATTGATATGGAACTCTAATTTAAGATTGATAAAAATTCTTGATATTAATTCAGGTAAATATTTATTTGAGATTAATGGGCTGGAAACAAAAAAAGGTATTAACTGGTATGTTACAAAATTATGTAAATTGCCAGGTGATCGATTTGCATGTGTTATTAATACTAAAATAAATGACCATGGTAAGGGGCCAAAAAAAATAAAAATATTTGATACGAATTCCGGAAAACTTTTAAAAGAATTTGTATTTGAACTTAATCATGTTTTTTATAACTATTTACATACAGAACAGATGTTTTATCTAGGTGATGAGAAATTAGTTTTATTAATTTGTGATAATGAGAATTTTAGTTTTGAATATTTAGTTGTTTTAGATTTAAAAACAGGTTCAGTTTTACTGAAATTACCTCAGAAATTAGATATTTTTGGAACTGGTAAGGCTGAAACAGAAAAACCTAGCTCTGGGTTAGCTTTGACTGATGGAAACATTCTTTTAAAATCGAATAGAAATAATTTGTGTATTCTTGATCCGGCAACTTGCAAAGTAATTTGGAAATCTAATGGATTATTAAGAGATGAAAATGAAAAACCACTGATATTTAAAAAAACTAGAATTGATGTCGGTGTTGGAAATGGTTTTGTAGAAACAGATGAATCAGAGGTTATTCAACCTAAAACATATGAGTTTAATTTTATAGTTTCATATCCAGATAATAAGTTCTTGGTTCGTGACACTAATGGTAATTTAGTAATTTTTAGAAATGAAAAATTTAATTTTGGAAAAATTAAAGAAGTTTTAAATGATACCGTAATTCCAGTGCTTCAAAAAATTATTTTTGATTATTTGTCAGATCAGTGGGAGGTTGAAACAAGAAAATTTGGTGCGGCTACTACTGTATATTACTATTTAGATAGCGATATATGTTTATTTAATAAAAAGAAATTATTGTTTTATCATTACAATCGAAAAGAGTTGGATATTAAGAAGATTTGTCCTATAGTTTTATATCTAGATACTAGCGAATTGGTATCAATCGATATAAAAGGAAACTATAATGAAGGAATTATACTAGATGATGGAAGAGTTGTTTTTGATTTTGATAAACATATAGAAATCTGGAGTAATCAACCAGAAGTTGAAGAAGATGATCTTAGGGATAGTGGTGCTTGTGTAATTTGTTAGAAAGTTCATGGTCCTTCGACTTCGTTCCGAATTGTGCATAAGCACAATTCGTCACTTCCCTCAGGATGACCGGAGAGAAGCTCAAGATACAACAGGTTTTAGGAATGTTTAGTATCAAGCGTATCAAGCGAATGATTTAATCAATTTCAAAAAGTTTTTTTGCGTTGTCAGTTGTTTGTTTTGCAACTGAGTCAAAACTGATGCCAAGAAGATTAGATATGAATTGGGCAATTTCGTAAATATATTTTGGATAGTTTGTTTTGCCCCGGATTATTTGTGGTGGTAAAAATGGAGAGTCGGTTTCAAGAACGATTTTTTCTAAGCCTATAGTTTGTATTATTTGGCGAAGTTCGTTGTTTTTTGGGTAGGTAATTGTTCCGCCAATGCCTAAATAAAATCCCCAAGAGGTTACAGTTTTTGCAAAATCTATATTTTCAGAAAAACAGTGAATTACACATCTTTTGATTTCTTTTTTAAATTCTTCAAGAGAATATAATGTTTCTTCTGGTGCATTACGCGAATGAACTACAAGAGCCAGATTATTTTCTAACGCAAGCTCTATTTGTGCTTTAAAGCCGTCTTTTTGCCTTTGTAGGTCAAATGGTTGATGATATTTGTCTATTCCACATTCTCCTATTGCTACAATTTTGTTGTCATTTTTGTTCTTGACTAGTTTGGAGATTTGTTTTAACTCTTTTTGCCATTCTGGTTTTAAATCTGTTGGATGTATTCCTGCAGCTGCGAAAATATTAGGGAATGTTTTTGCAAGTGCAACGGAATTTTCACTCTCTATTAAGCTGGTTCCAATATTAATTATTTTTGTAACATGATTTTTTTCAGCTTCTTGCAGAATGTTGCGTACTTTTTCAAAATCACTTTTTTGCAACAAAACATCAAATGTTGGTTTTATTATGTTATTGATATGACAGTGGGTGTCTATAAGCATTGTTTCTTTCTATTTTTTTATTTTTTTATAATTTTGCTTTTGTTGCGCTGTTTTTTCAATATTTATTTTATATCTAAATAAAAGTTGTTTGACAAACAAATAAATCATAATATGATTACATTGTTGAAGTAAGCATCTGGCAACCTATGCGACGGTTAAAAGAGAGTGTTACTGAAGCGAAGCAGTATTAATAAAAAACCTATAAGTTACGGAGGGCATATGAATAAGACAGAAATCATAAGCTGTCTAAGCGAGGAAACCACATTCAGTAAAAAGGATGTAACTCGCGTGCTTGAATCTTTTACACGTATTATTGAACGCACTTTGAAAAAGGGCGAAAAAGTTTCTTTGACAGGCTTTGGAACTTTTTCAATTTCAAGGCGTCCTGCTCGTAAGGGTATCAATCCTGCCACAAAGCAAAGAATTGATATTCCTGCGATTAGCGTTCCAAAATTTAAAGCAGGAAAGAACCTGAGGGAATTAGTCAGATCAGTATAATATTTTTTATTTGACTTTAGAAAAGCTTTACCTAAGATCGCTTTAAAAGGCGGTCTTTTTTTGTTAAGATATATTTATCAAGATTTTTTATTCTGGAGTGAATTTATGATAGATCTTAATATATTACGTAAAGAGCCTGAAAAAATAGTTAACTTAATCAAAAAAAAGGACCCATCATATGATGTTAATGGGTTAATTGAATTAGATAAACAGGTTCGTAAACTTAATTTAGAAATAGAAGCTTTAAGATCAAAAAAGAATGAGCTGGCAAAACTGGCTAGTTCAGGTATAACAGTTGAACTCCGTGAAGAATCTATACAGGTCTCAAAAGAACTAAAAAATAAAGAAGGTGAGTTTGAGAAGATAGAAAAAGATTTTAAAAAATTATATCTTTTTTGCCCTAATATAATTCAAGACGATGTGCCACAAGGCAATAAAGAATCAAATGTAGTAGTTAAGGTTGTTGGAAAAAAACCTGAATTTAATTTCACAATAAAAAAGCATTTAGAATTAATTCAAAATTTAGGATGGGTAGATTTTCAGGCTGCTAGCAAAATGGCAGGCAGTAGATTTGTTCTTTATAAAAATGATGCAGTAAAATTAATTTATTCTTTGACTATGCTGATGTTAAAAAATAATATTAAGCATGGTTTTGAGCCGATTTTACCTCCATATTTAGTCAACGGGGAATCACTTGAAGTTGCGGGAAATTTTCCAAAGTTTCAAGAAGAAGTTTATTCTGTTAAAGATGATAATTTATATTTGATTCCTACTTCTGAAGTTAGTTTAACTAATATTTATAAAGATCATATATTTGTAAAATCTGATTTGCCTATAAGAATGACTTCTTGGACAAGCTGTTTTAGAAGAGAAGCAGGCACTTATGGTTCTGCAGAGCAAGGTTTAATTAGAATTCATCAGTTTGAGAAAGTTGAACTTTATACTATTTGTTCTCCGGAAAAATCCCAAGAAGAACAAGATAGAATGTTAGCTTGCGCAGAGGATATTTTGAATCAGTTAGGACTACATTATCGTGTAAGTCTTTTGGCTGCGCAAGATACGTCTTTTCAGTCAGCTAAAACTTATGATATAGAAGTTTGGCTTCCGGGACAAAATGCATATTATGAAGTATCTTCATGCAGTAATTGTACCGATTTTCAATCAAGAAGAGGAGCTATTAGATTTAAGGATAATGATTCTAAAAATAATCAATTGGTTCATACCTTAAATTGCTCATCGCTTGCATTGCCAAGATTAATAGTTGCATTAGTTGAGACTTATCAAAAAGAAGATGGAGCAATTCAGTTTCCAGAAGTATTAAAGAATTTTATAATTTAATATTGGTAAAAAATGTTAAAAGAAGAGATAAAAAAGAAGATAAAATTAATTCAAATACATACCAGAAAAGTTTTAAGTGGTAATCTAATAGGAGATTATACTACTGCTATAAAAGGAACAGGCACAGAATTTGATCAAATAAGAGAATATCAACAAGGAGATGATGTAAGATTTATTGATTGGAAAAGTTCTGCCAGAAGCGGAAAATTATTAGTTAAGCAGTATTTTGAAGAACGGGATCGCGCAATTATTATTGTGGTTGATGCATCAGCATCTTTATTTTTTTCTTCTAATTCTGAATTTAAATATGAAATTTCTTCTCAAATTGCTAGTGTATTGGCGATTGCGGGATATTATTCTAAAGATAAAGTAGGGTTAGTATTATTTAATGATCAAGTTATTAAATTTATACCTCCAAAATTAGGATATAGTCATTCATATCATATTATGGAAACTCTTTTTGGTGTTGAGCAAAATAATAATAGTACTGATATAAAAATTGCATTGGAATTTGTATCAAAAAATATTAAAAAAAAATCTATAGTATTTTTAATTTCTGATTTTATAACTGATAAAGATTTTCAAAAATCATTGAAGATTGTATCTAATAATTTTGATTTAATAGCAATAAGATGCATTGATAATTTGGAAAAAAAATTGCCTGAATCAGTATTTTTAAATTTGAAAGATATTGAATCTGGTAAAGAATCCACAGTGAATATGAATCATTATAGTAATTTAATTTTGGCAAAAAGAGTAGATGACCAAAATAAATTATTTAAGAAAAATAAAATTGATTTTATTGACATAAATGTAAGAAATAAGAATTTTGTAAATGATATAGTTCTTTTTTTTAAAAATAGAATGGTCTTTTAGATGAATGATATTAATCTGGATCTTGAAAATTATGGTTTATGGTATGTTCCATTTTGGAAAACCAGGCTCTTTTATTTTGCTGTGATTTTTTTAGGGTTAATATTACTTAGTATTATTATCTTTTTAATTTATAAAAAATTTAAACAAGATAATTCTAAAGAGAGTTTGTCTTCTATTTTGCGTGAGTTAAATCAGTTAGAAAGAGATTTGCCGAATAAAAGCTCGAAAGAGTTCTATTTTAAGCTAATTTCTCTAGTAAAAAAATATATTTTTATTTGCTATAATATTGATATAAGCAGTAAAACTGATTCTGAGTTAATAGAATTCTTAAAAAATATGGATAATTCACTGATTTTTAATGATGAAATCAAAGATATTATTTATAGATCAACCAGTGCCAGATTTGCTAGCCGAGAATTAGCTGAGTTACAAATGAGGCAAGATTTGAAAAATATGATTAATCTTATAGAATCAAGCAAAACCTTGATTGGTGAGTAAAATATACAATTTTTCTGTCAGACTTGACATAGTTGTTATAATAAAAAAGACAATTCTTATTACAAATCTTAAAGTTTTTAGTAAAATTAAGTTTTAAAACATATTTATTGGAGCTATTTATGGCTAAGCATGTAGGTGCTAAACTTCCTGATGATTTAATTGAAATTTTAAAAAAAGGTAAAACAGTAGCAGTGTTATCTACTTTTTCTGAAAAAGGGCTTCCACATACTACACCCATTCAATGGGTTTATCCTAAGGAATATGAAAGTTTATTGATTTCTATACATAAGGACCATGCTGGTTATCACAATATGGTTTGGCAAAAAAAGGTGATGCTTTGTTTTCTTGATGAAAATAATATAGCGTATAGTGTACTTGGAAGAGCAGGTGTGGTTAGAGCGCCGTCAATGGTTCATCCGCTTATGAATGTTGTACGTATAGATATAATAGATATTAAAAGTGATCGTTCTGTTCTGACTAGGGTAGATAGTGGAGTTAAATGGAGTTATATTTCTAAGGAAGCTCAAGAGTTGTGTGAGGCTCTTTTGGGTGAATTGAAGGAACTGTCTGAAACATTGTAATCTATTTTTAAAAAAGTATTGAGGGTTTTAAGTTATGAAATTTGAGTTTAAATTTGGGGTATTAATTTTTTGTTTTATGAGTTTAGATGCTGAACCAGAGATATCACTTGATACAGATATTAATTTGCCTGTATCAAATGATAATGTTAAAGTTGACGAATCTAATCAATCTAAAATTGAAAATGCAGTACAAGAAGCTGTACCTGTTAAAGTCGAAGACAAGCCTCAAGAGGCTATTAAAGTTGTTCAAGAAAAACAGGTTGAACCTGAAAAAAAAGAAAATCAAATAGATGAAGAAATAGGCCAAATGTTGGATACTTTAGATATTGAAGAATCTGGTAATTGGCTATTAAAGAGAGTCTGGTGGGAACAAGCTGAATCTGTATTTGAAAAAATAATTAATCTAAATGATTCAATAATCAAAACTCAAATGGATTATTTTGATAAACGCAATGAGGCAGATAAAGCATTAAATCTATTTTATCGCAGCATTGGTTATGAACAAGGTGAACTTAATGAAACTATAGATTATTTAATATCTGAAAGCCAAAAGGAACGTGAGGTATTGGGAGATTTGACTATTGAGGAACGAGAATTTTTAGAACTATTGAATGAAAAAAAGAAAGAACTTGAGCAGCTTAAATCAGATCTTAAAGAGTTAAGCCAAATGGATGGTACATTAACTGCTACGATAACCCAAGTTATTGACCAAGTTAATAGATGTAGAAGCTATGAAAAGGATGCTTGGGCAAGTTTTAAAGAAATTGGCAGAAGTTTGGATGACAAAAAGGCTAGAACTTTATTTTATCAAGCAGAAACGGACTTTAAAAACATTCAAAATATTTCCAGATATTTAAAACAGGATTTAATGAACTATTTTCAAAGTTTGTTGGGTCAGATTGCTCAATTTTCAAACAATATAAGCTCCAAAATTGATTCCCTTAAAAAAGAAGGTTTTGATTTACAAGAGCGCTCTGAAATGCTGAAACGTGCAGATGAAGTTAGAAAACAAAATAAGCAAATGGAAGCTAATAAATCAGGTCCAGATAAACAAAAAACAGCGGATAAGAGCTGGTTTGGTAGAATTAAAACATGGTTCAAATCGACTTTTAAAATTTAGTTAGATTTGCTAAATAGGTATAATTTTGTTACATTTTTTAAGGTATTTTTGAATTGCCGAGGTGGTGAAATTGGCAGACACGCAGCTTTGAGGTGGCTGTGGGAGAAATCCTGTAGGGGTTCGAGTCCCCTCTTCGGCACCATACTTCGCCAAGGCTTCGTATGGCTTCGCCAGTAAGGGCAAGCAAAGTTTATCTTGAGGATGACGAAGGATCTGGCGAGAATATAAACAGTTTATAAATAAAAGGGAAAAATATGTCTTTTGCAGGTAAAAGGTTACTGGTTTCATGGTTTTCTTTTTGGGTTGTTTTAGCGATTCTTTGTCTTTACTATGTTTTACCCTTAAGAAAAAATCTTAAGTATGGGATAGATCTAGTAGGTGGGACATATATAACACTAGATGTTGAAGGTGATAAGGCAGTTGAATATGAACTTAAAGATAAACTTCTAAGAATTCCCGAAGCTTTAAAAGCAGAGAATAGAGAGTTGCCAGTTAAACAAAAATTAGAAAATGAAAAAATCGAATTAGAATTTAATGACGAGTTGGGAGCATCTCAAGCTCAATTAACAATTAAGGAGGATTTTCCTGAATTGGTTAATAGTTTATCAGGTAATGCTATAAGTTTATATTTACCGGACAGTGAAGTTAATAGAATAAAAAAATGGGCCTTACAAAGTAACATTGATGTTCTAAGTTCAAGATTACAAAAAATTGGTGTAGAGGAAATCACAGTATCTGCAAAAGGTTCAAATAGCATCATAGTTGAACTTCCGGATGTAGATAATCCAACCAAGGCAAAGGAAATGATAGGTACTCCGGCAATTTTAGAGCTTAAAATTGTAGAAAAAATGGGTTCTAATCCTGAAACTATAACAGAAGAGTATGGCGGGAGTTTACCTGACGGAATGGTAATAGTACCAGACAAAGATGTAAAAAAAGGTAGAGGGCAATATTATTTAGTTTCAGATCACGCTGAGGTTACTGGCCGAGATTTCAGAGACGTTATGCCTAGTTTTGGACGCGGTGCCGAAGCAGTAGTAAGTTTTAGATTGACTTCTGAAGGCGCAAGAAAATTTGCTGATTTAACAGCAAAAAATGTTGGTAGAGAATTGGCAGCAATCCTAGATGGAAAGGCTGTTTCAGTTGCAACTATAAGAGAAGAGATTCCTAGTGGTGAAGGGTCCATTAGTGGAAGGTTTACTATGGAAAAAGCAAAAGAGTTAGCTAGTTTATTGAAATCAGGCTCTTTTGTTGCGCCAGTTTCATTTGCAGAAGAAAGAAGAATTGGACCTTCTTTGGGTTATGATTCAGTAAAGAGCGGTTTTATGGCCTGCTTAATAGGGATAGGTTTATTGTTAATTTTCTGTGTTGTATTTTATAAAGCATCCGGTATTTTTGCATTTGTTACCTTGTTATATAATTTATTATTAATTTTGGTAGGTCTTTCTGTTTTAAGAGCAACTTTGACATTACCGGGTATTGCAGGAATGATATTAACCTTAGGAATGGCTATAGATGCATCAATTTTGATTTTTGAAAGAATCAGAGAAGCGCTTGCTGCAGGAATGAGTCCTTCTAATGCTGTAGATGAAGGGTTCTCAGATGCTATGTCGGTTATTCTTGACGCTAATATAACACATTTAATTGTTGCTGTTGTTCTATTTTGGTTTGGAACCGGTCCAATTCGTGGATTTGCAGTTACAATGATGATAGGTATAATATCAACATTATTAACCGGTATATTTTTCTTAAGATCAATATTTAGTTTTGTTTTGAGTGCAAAAAAAGTTAAAAAATTAAGTATTTAGTGTATACTTTTAAACAATGGCGACGTAGCTCAGCTGGTTAGAGCGGCGGAATCATAATCCGTAGGTCCGGGGTTCGAGTCCCTGCGTCGCCACCATACTTCGCTTATCCGGGCCTGCCGGCTCGGCAAGCTTCGTATGGCGAGCCATACTTCGCGAAGCCTGCCCTTCGTAGCTGAGTTTATCCTGAGCTTGTCGAAGGATAAGAGCGGAGTAGGGTAGGGCAGCCAGTCTTCGTTACTTCGTAGCTTGTATAGCAAAGTAAGACGGTTTTAAAACTAGGTTTTTACGTGATAAAAAAAATTAATTTTCCTACTTTTCTTACATTATTACGATTAATTTTGTCACCCTGTATTTTGCCATTAGCACTTGTATACTTATTACCTTATAATTTTTTATGGCTTAACTCTTTATTAACTCTATTTTTTGTTTTTCTAAGTTTAACTGATTTTTTTGATGGATATTTAGCTAGAAAATATAATTGGGAAACAAAATTGGGAAGAGCTTTAGATCCTATAGCAGATAAGTTTTTAGTCTCTTCTACCCTTATTGCGCTTTTAGCTGTCAAAAAAATTAATTTTATTTGGGTTCTAATAATTATTGGTCGTGAATTTTTTTTAATGGGCCTTAGGCAAATTGCTCTGGAAAATAATTTTTCAATCTCTGTCTCTTTTTGGGGAAAGCTAAAAACATCTTTACAGCTTATTATGCTTTCGTTTATAATTCTTAACCCGTATCAGGATTATGGGATTAATTTTTCTTGGAATATACTCGAATTATTTCTGATTCTTCTGGCTATTTTAATCTCGATTTATTCAGCATTCCAGTATTATTGTGAATTTAAAAAATCCTTTATAAAAGTTGTTTAATTAAACTTTTTGTTATCAATTCTATCCAAAATCTTTTTCATCAAAATATAATGATCTGGGATTTTGGCGCATATTTCTTTTGAGATTGATTCGACGTAACATTCTGAGGTTCTGTTCTTGTCTGATATTAAAGTTATTATTAATTCAAGATCGTTTTGACTGATTAATTTGGCTGTATAACATTCTTTAAATACACTGTTTAGTGTAAATACATTAAGCTCTAAAGCTTCTATTCTTATTAAATAGTCTTTTAAAAACTTGTATAGTGTATTAACAGAAAGCTCAAATATATGAATAGTTGATTGTCTAAATTCTCTACGATATTTCTTTACATCCGGGCTATTGCTTGCCATAAGGTCTATATCTTCTTTTAATCTATCCAGCACTTTTTGAGAAGATAGATGAAGCCTTTTAAATTTTTCACAGTTTATTTCTTTGTAGTTGTTTAGCTCATTCATAAAAAGTCCTTATTTTTTAGATTTAGAATATAATAGTAAATAAAAGTAAAAATTTTAAGGTTTATCTTGAAAATCAAAAATTTTATATTAATTTTATCTTGTGCTACTGTATTAGCTGTAACTGTTTTTTTGCCAAAATCAGGGAATAAATCAATGTTATTTCAGGAACTTTCAGAATATTTTAATAGAATTGAGCCGGTATCTTCCAGGTTAGAAATTACTCGATTATTAAGTGAACTTTTTTCTAATGCAAGTGCACAAGAAGCCAAAATTATCTCATATTTATCTCTTGGTCAACTTCATCCACCTTATTTGAATGTACAATTTAATTTTGCTGAAAAAAATATTGCTCATGTAGTTCAAGAGATTTTAGGTATTGATAAATCAGAGTTTAATGAAGAATTAAAAAAACATGGTGATTTAGGTTCAGTAGTTTCAACTGGCAATTGGCGTAAAAAATCCAATTTAACTGTAGTTGAAGTTTATAATAAATTAATTGAAATTGAACAGATAACCGGAACAGGATCCCAGGAAATTAAATATGAAAAAGTTTTAAATCTCTTGAAAGAGTTAGATCCTGTAAGTGCAAAATATGTAATCAGGGTTTTAACTGATAGTTTGAGATTAGGTTTTTCTGACATGACATTAATAGATGCCTTTTCATGGTTGCTAGTAGGTGATAAATCTCTACGCAAAGACATAGAAAATGCTTATAACATGTGCGTAGATATTGGCAAAATTGGTTACATAGTTAAAAAAGAGGGTATTAAAGGAATAAAAGATATAAAAGCTGAAGTTGGAATACCTATCCGACCAGCTGCTGCTGAAAGACTTGCAACTGCTAGCGAGATTATAGAAAAAATTGGTACTTGTGTTGCTCAACCCAAATTAGATGGTTTTAGGCTACAAATTCATGTGGATAATAGTAAAAAGGAGCATTTTATAAAATTCTTCTCAAGAAACTTGGTAGATATGTCACATATGTTTCCTGATTTAGTTGAAGCCTTTAAGAAATTAAAGGTTAAAACTTTGATATGTGAAGGTGAGGCTATTGCATATGATCCTAATACAGGTAATTTTGCTCCATTTCAAGAAACTGTAAAAAGAAAAAGAAAACATGGCATTGAAGAAACTATGGCTGAGTATCCCTTACAAGTTTTCTTATTTGATTTGCTTTATTTAAATGACAAATTAATGCTTGAAAAAGGTTATGAAGAACGTCGGGATTTATTGGTTGATCTTTTTAAAAATTATCCTACTGATACCATACAGGTAATTAAAGAAAGAAAAATTTCTGATGCTAAACACTTAGAGGATTATTTTTTAGAAGAAATTTCTGCTGGCCTTGAAGGGCTAGTAGTAAAAAAACCTAATTCTATTTATCAACCGGGAAAGCGTAATTTCAATTGGATTAAGCTTAAGCGTGGAGAGGGTGGCCATCTTAGTGATACAATAGATTGTGTAATTTTAGGCTACAATTATGGTCAAGGTAAAAGATCCCATTTTGGTATAGGCGCATTTTTGGTAGGCGTTTATAACAAAGAAAAAGATCATTTTCAGACAGTGGCAAAAGTTGGAACCGGTATGACTGATGAAGAATGGAAAACATTAAAGAAAAAATGTGACCATGAAAAAACTGAAGAAAAACCTAAAAATATAGAGTGTGATAAAAACCTATATCCTGATGTATGGATATGGCCCAAAATAGTTTGTGAAATTATGGCAGATGAAATTACCGTTTCTCCTATTCATACTGCGGGTAAAACTGAACAAACTTTAGGTTATGCATTAAGATTTCCAAGATTTATGAAATATAGATTGGATAAATCTGCTACTGAAGCTACTACTGTAAAAGAATTAAAAGAACTTTATGGGTTACAGTTTAAGCACAAGTAACTATTAGATTTGGCTTTATAAGTTTAATAGAATATTCGCCCCAAACTACTATTGTTCCATCTTTAAAGATTACTGTTTTTTGAGGATAGTTAATTTTTGTTATATTTTTTATAAATTTTAATGGTTTAAAACTCCAAAGTTGAATGCTAAAATTATCATTCGATACACCCAATTTATTAATAATTTTATTATCTTGTATAAGTTTTATGTGCTGTAGAGGATTGCCGATATCCTGGTAAGTACCAGTCATATTTATATTTTTTTGAATCTCTTCACCTTGCCATTTTTCACTTAAATAATCTAATATAATTTTTTGTAGATCTGGTACAGGAATTTTGTTATTTAAATTTTTCTTAATTTCGTCAAATTTGAACTTCTCATTCGTAAAAATTAATACAGTATATGTAATTGAATTTGGAGGTGGCGTATTTACGCGTATATTACAAGCAATAAATGCTTGCCTATCTTTTAAAATCCTCAAATCACAATTGTCATTATTACATATTTGTATGAGTTTAAAATCCTTGTTTAGAATTACTATTCTTCCCGGGTAAAAACGATATTTGCATACAAAATTTCCATCAGCCATTTGTTTAATGTAAGTTATGCCATGCAAATGAGTAAATGGCCCTGAATAAGATGCTGTATTAAGTTGTGTTGCAGTTTCTAAAGTTAGATCTACAAGAAAAGTTTTGTCCCAAAATGTAAAAATTAGATTATTTTCCTTTAAATAAATAACACTTTTTGGTGCCGAACCCCAATATGATGCATCATTTCTATTTACCGTTATTCCTGTATGTGATTGTTTGAAGATTGATGATTTATCTAAATTTATTACTTTAACAATTGTTTTTCCATAAAACACATCTGTTAAGAAAGAAACATCGATCTCATAAATTATAATAACCAATCTGTTTCCAGGTATTTCAATTATTTTTTGTATATTTTTATCATTAGTATAAATATCCTTTTCTTTTTTTTCTGTATCAATATTAAAAATTTTTATGCAACCCTGTTTGTTAGCAATAGCTATTCTTCTTTTGGATAATTTGCATAAAGCAACTATCTTCTTTGCTGTAACTGAACTTCTGTCATAGATTATTTTTTCTTTCCAGACGCACTCTTTGCGTTCATAATCAGTTTTTTCTTCGAACATACTGTTGAGATTTGAAAATGAAAATAAAATTAAAAGTGTTAAATATTTAAACATAAATTTATGAATTTTGGTTTTGCGTATTTGGTCTGCAAATAAATATATCGTTCCAGCCTTGTAAAACTATTGTATTATCTTCAAAAACAATAAAATCATAAACAGGATAATGTTTTCCATAAGTTTCGTATATTAATTTTTTAATATCTATCTCTTTTATTAATTTGTATGGATTTATTTGGTACAATCTTATATGCTCATGACAATCACAGTGACTAATTATAATGTTATTGGATAAGGCAGTAAAATTATTCAAATCTCTTTCGTTTTTTAAATATTTATCTTCTAAAGTTTTACCTAAATAATCTAATATTATATTATTTATATCGTTTACATTTATATGATCACAAAGCTGTTGTTTTATTTTATCTATATTTTGGAAATTATATAAAAATGCGCATTTATTCCTAAGAGCAAGAAATTGATCGTGATTTAAAGTTTTTATTTTATCTATATCATTAGGGCAAGGTATTGAGTGAGTTATGTTGAAATTGTTATCAAAAATAAGTATAGATAAGGGATGATATTTATAAGCAATAAAACCTCCATAGAAGTTGTGGATATCTCTAATGTATTGTAAGTTTGTTTTTGAGACTCTATATTCTCCTGATTCTAAATCTATAGTGCAAATAGCTTTTTCTGGAAATATTACTAACAACTTTTCATTGTTTAAATAAACAATACTAGCAAAGAAATACATCCCTTTTTTTTCTGAGGAATTAAATATAAATTTTTTTAAAAGCTTAAATGATTTTAGGTCCCACACTTTTACATAGAGATAAGTTTCTTCTCTATTTTCGCTTAAAGAAATAAGCCTATCTTTAGGTATTTCTTGCAAATAATAAATCCGATTACAATCAGGCAAAGTCTTTAGATGTTTTTTAGAATCTATATCGAAAATTTTTATTTCACTATTAAAACAATTAAAAATAATTGCGACCCTTCTGTTTGATAACTTATATATTTTTTTTATAGCTTCTTTATTAAATACTCTATTAGAGCAATGTATTTTTTCAGGTTTTTGCCAGTCTAGCGATTCAAACTCATTTTTAGTTTCATGATCAACCTTTTCTGCAAGCATGCTATTAAGATTTGAAAACAAAGTAAATATTATTAAACTTATGATTTTTAACATAGTTGTTATATGTTTTTTGGCTTTAGAACTTTAACATTATATTCGCCACAAATTACTATTGTTCCATCTTTAAAATAAACAACTTTATCAGTAAGATTTAATTGTTTAATTGTTTTTATAAATTTTGGTGGAAAAATAGTCCAAATTTCAATACAATATCCTTTTCCATTTAGGGATCTTCTATTGATTGAATTATTATTTAATATAATATTAAAATTGTTTAAATAACTTTCATTTGATCTATTATTGTTTGCAACAATTTCATTTTGCCATCTATTGCCTAAATAATCCAATACAATCTTTTGTAGATCATTAACAGGTATTTTATCTATTAAATTTTTACGAATTTCATCAAAATTGAATTTTTCATTGGTAAACATTAGAACAGGCGCTTTTTTATAATCTTTTGATGATGAGCTAATAATAAATGATTTTTTGTCTCTTAATAGCTTTAGATTAGTAATTATACTATTTATTTTTATAGTATCAATTAATTCTAGGTTTGGATTTAGAATTATTAAGGTATCAATGTGGTTTTTACATACAAAATTTCCATCAGCTGTTTTTTTTGCGTATAATATCGTAAAAGGAAGAGTAACAGTTTTTCCTGAAGAAAGATTTACAAGAAGAGATCTGTCCGGAAATGTTACAATTAATCTATCATCTTTTAAATAGATAATATTTTGAGGAGGTACAGGATCAGCTTCTTGAGGATTTATAGTTATTTCATTTGATTTTCTAAATACAAAGTTATTTAAATTATATATTTTAATAATTGTAGGCCCATATATAGCTTCAAATGGTATAACCATAGTCTGGCAACTTATAATAACTAGTCTATTTCCAGATATTTCAATTATTTTTATTACATCTTTATTACCTGACACAGTTTTTTCTTTTTTGCCTGAATCAATATTGAAAATTTTTACATTTCCATTTTGCTGGGCTATAGCAACTCTGTTGTTAGATAATTTACTTAGACAAGCTATCATTTTCCCTTTTTTTAAATTTCGGTCATAAATTAGTTTTTCTTCATAATCTATATTTTCCAGCTCATTTTTAGTTTCTTGATTTAGTTTTTCTTCTTGTAAAGAATAAATATTTGAAAAATAGAAGCAAGCGCTTAGGAGAATGATTTTTAAAATTTTAAGCATGTTCTACACCCTAAATATTGGTTCTAAAACCCTGACCTTATAACTGTCGCCAATTACTATTGTTCCATCTTTAAAAGAAACAACTTTATCAGTAAGATTTAATTGTTTAATTGTTTTTATAAATTTTGGTGGGAAAATGGCCCAAATTTCAATACAATACCCTCTTCCATTTAGGGATCTTCTATTAATTGAATTATTATTTAATATAATATTAAAATTGTTTAAATAACTTTCATTTGATCTATTATTGTTTGCAACAATTTCATTTTGCCACCTGTCACCTAAATAATCTAATACAATCTTTTGTAGATCATTAATGGGTATTTTATCCATTAAATTTTTTCTGATTTCATCAAAATTAAACTTTTCATTGGTAAACATTAAGACAGGTGCTTTTTTAAAATCTTTTGATGATGAACTAATAATAAATGACTTTTTATTGCCTAATAGCTTTAGATTAGTAATTATGCTATTTATTTTTATAGTATCAATTAATTCTAGGTTTGGATTTAGAATTATTAAGGTATCAATGTGGTTTTTACATACAAAATTTCCATCAGCTGTTTTTTTTGCGTATAATATCGTAAAAGGAAGAGTAACAGTTTTTCCTGAAGAAAGATTTACAAGAAGAGATCTGTCCGGAAATGTTACAATTAATCTATCATCTTTTAAATAGATAATATTTTGAGGAGGTACAGGATCAGCTTCTTGAGGATTTATAGTTATTTCATTTGATTTTCTAAATACAAAGTTATTTAAATTATATATTTTAATAATTGTAGGCCCATATATAGCTTCAAATGGTATAACCATAGTCTGGCAACTTATAATAACTAGTCTATTTCCAGATATTTCAATTATTTTTATTACATCTTTATTACCTGACACAGTTTTTTCTTTTTTGCCTGAATCAATATTGAAAATTTTTACATTTCCATTTTGCTGGGCTATAGCAACTCTGTTGTTAGATAATTTACTTAGACAAGCTATCATTTTCCCTTTTTTTAAATTTCGGTCATAAATTAGTTTTTCTTCATAATCTATATTTTCCAGCTCATTTTTAGTTTCTTGATTTAGTTTTTCTTCTTGTAAAGAATAAATATTTGAAAAATAGAAGCAAGC
>Ga0207103_10028_pt1 | contig 43301 bp, 35 predicted proteins | sample Alteio_BWMinHeat_81_FD_153546 | JGI IMG/M metagenome (GOLD analysis project Ga0207103, IMG submission 153546) | Enriched cells from forest soil in Barre Woods Harvard Forest LTER site, Petersham, Massachusetts, United States -... | ecosystem: Environmental > Terrestrial > Soil > Temperate forest >...
TTTATTTATAAAAATTGATAAATTTGTTAGAAAAGTCAGTATGACATTAAACCAATTATTTGTTTCATATTCTATCGATAAACCCCAATGGTTGCAGTAACTGATCTCCAGGACATCAAAAAGGAGAAAATTTTAGATGCCGCGTACAACCGCTTTCTTCATTATGGCTATTCAAAAACAACCATGAATGAAATTGCCGGCGATCTTTCCATGTCGAAGGCCCTTTTGTATTACTATTTTCCGGACAAAAGTCGGCTATACATTGACGTAATGCGAAAAGTTGGCGACGAATATTTAAACCTTTACGCTGAAAAAGAGTATACTTTCTGCAATTTAAAAGAGGCCTTTGAATTCCAGATCAATACGCAGCATGAGTTTATGCTGAAAAATTATAATTTATTTGATTTTTTCAGGTTGAACGAGCAAAATTTGCCGGATGCGATATGGGAAATAGCAGAACATGTGCAACAGGGCGAAAAAAAGATATTGATGAACGCAATTGATGCCGACACGCCAAAATGTAACATTAAGCCAGTAGGCAACGTGGGCGACCTGGTCGACCTTTTGCTCGATGCCTTGCACGGTGTAAGGGTAACTGCAAAGTCGCACAAAAAAACGATGTTTCCGGTAAAGGAAGACCTTGAAGAAATTCGCAAAAAGCGGTTGTTACTTAGCGAAATTTTTATCCGGGGTTTAAGCAAGTAAACATTTGGGCCCCAGAAATTTAATACTGTCACCCTGCAGTAAAAATACCATCCGGTAGACCGTCCGGTTTATTATAATTGCTAAATTTGACTTAGTTTTTCAAAAAGTCAATAATTAACTTTTTCATATTAATTATTCACCATACTTCTTTAGAGGTGATTGTTTTAGAGTGATTGGAGCGGGCAGGAATTTATCCGGCCCGCTTTTTTATTCCTTCAATAAAAGTCGTAACAACGCCTCGCACCCTCAAATTTTTGGTAGTTATCTGTTCGTGATGGGATAGTGGTTTCATAGCCAACACTCCCCTCTGTTGTGCCCCCGGTATTACTGTAGTTTAAACCCGAAACCGATGCATCATGACTAAAGCCAAGCCGCAGTTTTTCCCCGCCATCCTTATTTATAAAAATATCAAATATAAGCGAAACAACAACCGCACTCGGCCCGGAGCCGCCGCCGCCGCGGTACCATAGCCCCGCGTTTATATTAGGGCGCTTATATTGAAAGCCTATGCTGTAGGATTGAGATACCGATTGCTTATAAAATACAACGGACGGAATAATGTATGATTTGTCGTACTGATCGTTATTATCGTTAGGGGCGAGGTCGAAGCGGTAGCTGCCGTGAAACGTGAAACGCATCGGCAATTTGGCGGGCGTACCCGTAAACGATTCGTTTGGCTGATTAAGATGCATTACGGCGCCGCCTATGTCAAATTCGCCGGCGGCAAGATTGATACCGGCCCCCGAATCAAAAAAAAATTTGTTATTGAACACGGGCAATTCTGCAGCCGATGTTGAGCCGGGAATATAGCCGAGACGAGGATCGATCTGGTCGCCAAAAACAAGGTTTCCCCAATCAACGCTATTATCAGTTATTCCCGCTTGTAACCCGAATGAGAGCACGAAGTCTTGCGAACCCACGCTATACGCATAAGTGCCTGAAATGTTGTTAGTGCTCAAAAAGGCCGTCCCCTCACTGCTCCGGGTAAGCAATAGCCCAACACCTCCGCCGAATTTCGGTATATTATAGTCGGCAGAGGCGGATAGATAATTGAAGTTGCCCGGTACCGACGTAAATTGATTCCTGTAAATCAGGTTCATCCGCAAATCGCCTTCAAACTGTCCTGTGAGTGCCGGATTCAGATAAATTGGCGAATTAAAAAATTGCGAATACATATGATCCTGAGCAAAACAACCCAAAGCAGCAAGTGTAAAAGTTAAGCATAAAATATTTAGTTTTCCCCGTATCATTAACTATCGGATTAAATGAATAGTGCCCGCTCTTTTGGGCAGCGAGTTTTTAATAACATTTCCCTTCCACTCTGTGCCGTTTATAAATGTTGCCGATGCCTGCCAGATGTAGACCCCCTGTGGCATCGGCTTACCGTTAAAAGTGCCGTCCCAGCCTTCAACGGGTGCGCCCCTGTCATCAAGCTTGCTGGTTTCCCACATTAGCTGCGAAAAATTGTTAAATATTTGCAGTTGCCACTGTTTTATACCTGAGCCCTTGGCCATAAACGTTTTTAATTCAACGGCGCCGCCATCGGGCTGAAAAGCATTCGGCAAAAACAATTGGCCCGGTACGCCGGTTATCCGCACATAGTGCGAAATTGTACTGTCGCAGCCGGTGATGTTCGCGGTTGTCAGGGTGACCTTGTATAAACCGGTGTCGGGAAAGATATGCTCCGGATCTTCACTCGTTGACCCCGGGCTTTTGTCGCCAAAATCCCAAAGCCACTTAACAGGGCCATTTGTCGTTTGATCTAAAAACGAAAAGCTGTAATTGGGTATATTGGTGATGCTATCGGGTCTTTCTGAAAATGCAACCGCGGGTGGCGTGGTAACTGTTATATACTCTTTTTTTGATATTACGTTTGTACAATTAGTTACAGGGTTAGTTGCGGTTAATGTAACCGTAAATGGCGATCCTTTTGTGTAGTAGGTATGAGGCCCGGGGCTAAATCCCGTTGCGTGGCTATCGTCGCCAAAATCCCAGTCATAAATCAATGAAGTAGCGTGTATTGTCGGGTCATCCGGCGTCTGGTTGGTAAAATTAACGGTGAGATACTTACAGCCCAGCGTAGTATCAGCGGTAAACTGTGGCTGCGGAACTGTATAAACATCTACTTCCGATGGCGACGATTCCAGGTTTGTACAACTGTTTACCGTGGTTATGGTCACATAATAAATGCCTGGCACATCAAATGTATAGGGCAGGGGCGCTGTCCCGCCCGGGCGTATGTCGACGACTGTATGATTCGAATCGTAAATGGTGTATTTGTAGCTGTCGCCACCTGTCGAGTTGTTAATAAAAGTTGCGCTAAAAGGCGCGCATCCCTTGTTGGCCCCGTTTTCAATAAACATCTGGGCAATAACATTTGAAGGCGATGTAGTAATAGGGATGACGGCACTTTGCCCTGTATTTCCGCAATACCCGGTTGCTACCATATAGAGATTATATTGTGTAGTACTAACCGTTGTAATAGCCGGAAACGTGACCTGGCTTTTGTCGGTCTTAAATACAGAATCAACCAGCTGCGAACCATTGTACAAATAGTAGGTGTAGCTTTTGTTGTTTCCGGGCGAAAGATTTTGAACCGACAGCGTAAACGGCGCGCACCCGGTAATTTGATTTGGTGTGATGTAGGCGATCGGGGTTTGCGGCCTCACCGTAATTTTTAGAGTAAAGGGCGGTCTTTGATTACAGTTGTTTACAACAAACAGCGAGACAACATAGGTGGTGTCTTTCCCATCAGTACGCGCGTTAAAAAGGTGTGATAGGCTCACGTCCGTTGAATCAATAATTCCATCCCCAAATTCCCACAAAAAATTAACGCCGGTTAAAGCAGTTGAGGTATTGGTGAAATTTACGGTTAAGTTGCCGCAGCCTTCGGATTTATTGGTGTTAAAACTTGCAATCACATCGTTGGCAACATGAATTTTTACCGAATCGCTGTTATCGGTGCAGGGCGGCAGGCCCTTTATCGTCCATAAAAAAGTATAATCATTGCCCGGGACCAATCCTGTAACTTTTGTTTGCGCGTTGTTTGGTATTGAAATGACGGCTGCCGGCCCTGCTGTCTGCGTCCATATTCCGCTAAAAGGGGATGGGTTATTACCTTGCAGGGTGACAGAAGTTGCGCCGCATAAATTTTGATTGCCGCCGGCAATTGCCTGTATGGCTGGCTTGTTCACAGTGATAGTAGTAACGGTGGAATATTGAATGCTGCACATGTTATTTTGCACTACGGCCCTGTATTGTGTAGTAACCCCCAGGTTGTTATACTGCTGGACGGCGGTATTATTGGGGATCAGGCCTGGCGCGGTAGCAAAATTATCGGTTGAAGACTCCCACCTTATTATTGAGCCAACCTCGCCCGACAGGGTGATTGTGCCGCTGCTGCCGGTTGAACAAACAGTTGCGCCCCCGCTTGTGATACCGCCAACCGATGGTGCGTCGTCCGTAATTACAACCGAGTTCGAATTAGGGGGACAAGGGGCGGGCGGCGTTATTGTCCAGGTGAAAGTATAGGTATTGCCCGGAATCAATCCGATCGCAGTGGCGTTTGCTTTGGTTGCATCGGTAAAATGAGGGCCGGCGGGAGATACTGTCCATAACCCCGTTCCCGGAGACGGGCTGTTGCCGCTGAGCGTGTAGTTGGTAAGATTACATACTTCAGTGTTGACGCCTGGGTTGGACACGATCGGTACAGGCAGCACAGTTATAGTTACGATGGTTGAAGCGCCCGGGCAATTGCCGTTAAATGGCGTGATGGTGTATTTGACCGATCCGGCGGCGGGGCTATTATTTGTCAAAACATCGTTTATTGCTGCTGAGCTAATAGGAGTGGATTGTTGACTATTGCCTGTTATACTGCCTGTAGTCGTGCTCGTCCACGTAAAAGCGGTGCCGGTAATGGTCGGATTTAAGTTAATAGTTGAGGTGTTGCCGCTGCAAACGGCCGTATTTGCCGCTGTTGCCGTAACTGCGGGCAAAGGCTTAACTGTTATAGCCACCGCAAATGGAACACCGGGGCAACCGTTAGCCTGGGGTGTAATAGTATACGTCACCACAGCATCGTTTGTAGTAGTATTTTTAAGTATATCAGCTATCGCCGGACCGTTTCCACTTTTAAACCCCGTAGCAACTCCCGAAGTTAGCGCTGCCGTCCAGCTAAAGGTGCTGCCAGGCACCGCTGAACTAATGAAGTAATTAACCGGGTTGGCCGAGCATGCCTGCCCGGCAGCAGCGCTGGTGATCGTATTTACGGGGAAAATATGAATAGTTACGCTCTGTTGTACATCCGCGCAGGGACCTGAAAGATTGGTTTTAACATCCAGCGTAAGGGTTACGCTGCCGGCACTTATTTCGGCCGCGGTTGGCGTATAAGTTGTAATTAACGAGTTGGCCGGAGAAAACCCGCTTGCGCCATTGCCCCCAAGCCATTGAAAAGAGCCGTAAACGCCGGTAATGGCGCCCTTTAAACTGACCGTATTTCCCGGGCAGATGTTTGTTGATGAAGGGGTTACCGCTAATACGGGCACCTGCTGAAAAGTGAGGTTTTGCGATTTGGTTGTCGTGCCGCACCGATCCTGCACGGTCACGCTCACCTTATAGGCGGCGTAACTTGTAAACGTTAATTGCGGGTATTGGCTGTTAGCGGTGGTGCCATTGGCAAATGTGTAGGGGCCGCCCGAAACCGTCCATGTATAGGTGTTTGCCTGGGGCTGGGCGGCGGTCGAAATTGAAGTTCCGGTAAGGCCCCCGCCGGGGCCAAAAGTAAATGTCTGGTCGGTTCCGCATATGGTAGCGTCGGATGATAAACTTATTTGCGTAGGGGAGTCGACAACGATGGTTTGCGCGGCCGTGGCAATGGTGCCGCAGCCAATCGTTGTAATACCCAACGATATTTGGTATACGCCGGCTTTGTTAAAAATAAATTGTGGCTGTGCGCTGTTGGCGTTTGTCCCGTTTGCATAGCCAACATTGGCCGGGCCGGTTACGGTCCATACGTATGTGTTCTGGGCATTGCAATTAGCATCGATGACCGATTGATTGGTTGGTGTAACAGTTAGCGGCGTGCATCCGCCGGTAAGAGGTAATGTAAACTTTGGCTGCGGAGGATTTTGGATACAAATAGTTTGAGTGGTGTCTGACGGGATGCATGTTTGTGTAAGCGGGTTGTTAAAATGAAGCGTAACAGAATGCGTGCCCGGGGTAGTGAAGGTATAAGTAAGATTTTGATTAAGGGTATAAAGCCTGGCTACTATAGTCCCATCTACTATCCAGTCATACCGCGCGTTCTGATTTTCACACCCGAACAAATTGCTGCTTTGATCCTGCCCGGGGTCTGATTTATTAGCAAAAGTTACCAAAGTATTGGTGCAAGCCGCAACGGGCGCCGTAAACAGATTTTTTGGTCCCCAAAACACGTTGGCGTAACTCGTTACCGGGGTGCCTACGGTTGTGTTGCCGCAATACACGCCGGACAACTCGATGTCGACCTCAAATGCACTGATCTGGCCATGAGGGTTGTTACCGCATGACGACTGTGTGTAAGTATGGCTTATGGCAAAATTGCCGCTTACAATATCGCAAAGCGTTAATACTGATGATTGTGAATCGCCCCATTTGATCGTATAGATCAATCCCGGAAAGTTATTTATTATTTTGGTGTTGTCGACGCCATAGGTCAGGCTTCCAGTGCCGCTGTGTCCCAAACAAATAGTACTTGGACCGTTTACCTCAAAACTGGTATTCACCACATTATTGATAAGAAAATAGGATGCTGTGCCCACAATCCCGTTGTTTACCGCCTTAACAAAAACTGTATAATGCGCCGCCTTTGCAATAAAGTTAGTGCCGGCCGCGGTTGGGGTAATCGTTCCCTCCGATTGCTGCGATAATTCATTAAAAAAAGAAGCGGTAACCGTTGACCCCGCTGTCGATTGATCGGCGAAATTATAAGTGGTGTTGGCTGTACCGCTGCAAGTTCCAAACACTTCCGGGTAGGCCGGGTTAATAAGGCTTGAAGCAACCGCTGCCTGAACACCTGTGCCGGCGACTATTGAAAATGGTGCAGAAATAGTACTCGTTGTAGTAGGGTTGGAAGATACAACCTTCAAAACGTAGCGTGTACCCGCGGGCGTACCGGCAGGAATTTTGCCGTTTACAAAGGTGGCATAGAAACTTGGAAAGGTGCCGATAAGCGTTTGAGGCGCAAAAGTTCCGGATGTATTGGACAGATAAAGGCTATAAGTGGTTTTAGTAGTTACACATTGGCCGCTAACCACAATAGGAACACTTATCGACGATCCCGGCGCATAAGGGCCGGGGTCAACCGTTCCTATCGTAATTGCTTGTGCAAATATCTGCCCACAAACAAATACTGTAAAGGCTACAGATAGAAATAGACTTTTAGTAATTTTCTTCGCCATTCTACACGCATTTTGCATGTAGCGCCCGGTCGATCAATAATTTATACCCCTAAAGTAATAGAATAGCATGACATTAGATACTATTTCTATTGTCTTTTTTTATTGATACGGATACATGGCTGCCGCTGTTGCGCTGCAGCCTGAAAAATTCGCTCCAAACGGTAAGAACTGAGCATGGTACAGCGTGAAAACTATCCAAAAAACAGGTAGGAGATAAATATGGCTGCAATAATGCCTGCCAGGTCGGCAAACAGCCCCGCAGGGATGGCGTACCTGGATTTTCTAATACCCACAGAGCCGAAGTACAAGGCCACGATGTAAAAGGTGGTATCGGATGAACCGTTAAAAACACAGCCTAAACGCCCTGCAAAGCTATCCGGGCCATAGGCTTTCATTACTGTGATCATCATACCCTGTGAACCCGAACCGCTGAGTGGTTTCATATAAGCCACCGGCATTGCATCAACAAACCGGGTGTCCAGGTTAAATTGTACGCACGCCCAACGCAAGCCATTGTTCAAATAATCCAAAGCGCCGCACGCCCTAAAAACGGCAATACCTACCAGCATAGCTACAAGATACGGGATTATTTTCACCGATGTCTCAAACCCCCTTTTTGCCCCTTCGATAAATACTTCAAATACATTTATTTTACGGAGAATTGCGCCTGTTATAAATATAACGGGTACTAAATACAGCAGAAAATTACTGGCCACCTTTGATACGATACCTATCTCATCCTTTGTAAGGTGTTTAGTAAAGTACCAGACCATGAATGTTATACAGGCAGTTATTCCTCCCACCCAACCTATGATTACCGGATCCCAGAGCTTTATTTTTTGTTTTACAGCAACCAGGATCATACCGGCCACTGCTGAAACGTAAGTGGCAATGATACAGGGAATAAAAATATCCGTAGGGTCTGTGGCATGCAATATGGCCCGTTGAGCGATAATAGTAACAGGTAATATTTGCAGGCCCGATGTAAGCAATACCAGGTACATGATCTGCGCGTTCGAGGCGGTTTCCTTATCTTGGTTTAACTCCTGTAAACTGTCTATGGCCTTTAGTCCGAGCGGCGTTGCAGCATTTGTAAGTCCGAGCAGGTTGGCCGAAAAGCTCATCAGGACATTTCCGGTGGCTGGGTGATCCTTTGGCACCCCAGGAAATAACCGGCTGAAAAAAGGCCCTACCACACGGGACATAAAATTAATTGCCCCTGCTTTTTCGCCAATATTCATAATGCCAAGCCAAAGCGCCATATTGCCGGCCAAGGGCAAAGCAATATCCATTACCGATGATTTTGAAGAGTCAAACATGGCTTTAACCAGGTGCATAAATATTTCGGTATCTCCGAAAAATATCAGCCGGATAAGCGCGATGACGAACGCAATTAAAAAGAAGCCGATCCAGATATAATTAAGCGCCATGTATGATATTTTCGGCTTTGAAGATAAAGTTTTTTTAATTAAAGTTGTGGAAAGTTGTAATAGGTTGCAGAATTTGTAACCGGTACTAGTAGTTATTAAACCATTACAACTTATTACAACTTTTACAACTAAATATGATAAAAGATACCATCCTGCAACTAAATGAAGCTATCGACGGGCTGATATTTGCCGATAATGAAAAAATAAACTGGGTCGGTAAAGCATCCCCTGAGAAATGGTCGCGAAAAGAAATTATCGGGCATTTGATCGATAGCGCGCAGATAAACCTGCAGCGATTTGTGCGGTGTACCTATGAGGAAAATTTTAAGCTGGTTTACCCGCAGGTCGAGTGGGTGCAGGCGCAACGCTACCAGGATGCGGATATCAGGGACCTTGTCGGTTTGTGGGAACTCTTAAATCTGCAAATTGTACGGGTATTGGAAAACTATCCGGAAGACCGGCTACAGATAAAATGCGATAACAGCAAAACAACGGTAAGCCTGCACACGGTTGAGTGGCTTGCCCAAGACTACGTCGACCATCTCAATCATCATTTAAATCAAATTTATGGACCCGTTAATTGAAACCTGGCAAATTCACAACCGAATAAATCTTTACCTGGTGGAGGCAATTGATGAAACGAGCCTCAACGACCAATCTGCCTCAAAAGGACGCACTGTGGGCCAGCAATTTGCCCACATCCATAGCGTAAGGATGATGTGGCTAAAAGTTGCCGCTCCGGCTTTATTGATTGGCCTTCCAAAAATTGAAAAAGACAATATTTCAAAAGTCATTTTAAAAGACGCACTGGAACTGAGCGAAAAAGCCATTTCGCAGCTATTTGAAATGGCAATACCCAGTGGCAAAATAAAAGGTTTTAAACCTCATGCCACGGCATTTTTAGGTTACCTTATTTCGCATGAGTCGCATCACAGGGGGCAGATCATACTGGCGCTAAAGCAATCAGGCCACATGGTCGATCAAAAAACGCAATACGGCCTATGGGAGTGGGGCGCCAGATGATACCCCAGCAGGCCGGTTATTCAGGTACCCCATTGGCAAAAAAGCTGGGCATAAAGCAAGGCTTTGTTATCCGGTTAATAAATGCACCCGCTCATTATTTTGACTTGTTTATTGATTTTCCCCAACAGATAACTATTAATACTGATGATAACGCGGGAAAAGACTTTGTTCACTTTTTTACCAAAAATGAAGAAGAATATGCCCAGCTATTACCAATCCTGAAAAATGAGATAAAATCAAACGGAATGATTTGGGTTTCCTGGCCGAAAAAAGCATCAAAAGTTGTTACGAACATGACCGAGGACCTGGTTAGAAATTATGCGCTGAAAATAGGGTTGGTCGATATAAAAGTTTGCGCAGTGGATGAAACCTGGTCGGGATTAAAATTAGTAATTCCGGTAAAGGACAGGTGATTTGCATCTGGATTTTGGCGGCCCCGCTGCGTTAATCATATGCGGTAATGTGCTTGTCGCCCACGATCTGCATATCATAGTCTTTTTTGATAGGGTTATAGGGCATTGTGTCGTTGATCGTGATATAAATGCTCCCAAGGTCCTTTACGGAATAGGATTGCACGCCCGCCGCCATTGCATCTTTGTCGAGATATTGGGAAATCGATTCTCGTAAAAGGTTATATTGGTCGATTTCGTTGGTTTCGATCTCCATAAATAATCTTTTCCCGTCCGCACGCATATTAATGTTCACAAAGCTGCCATCCTGCGTAGTCATGGTGTATTGCCGGTTTTTGCTGTTATTATCTTTTTTAGCAATCATATAACCTTTAGCTATTAAAAAGGTATCCGCGCGCAGCAGGTTGTTATGCAATAAATACTTTATATCATCGTATGAAACCAAGCTTTTTTGACAAAAACCGGCAATGGCGCAAAAAATAAAAATTATTTTAACGACAAAAGTTTTCATTGTTACTAAATATTACACCTAAGTTAACCTTTCGTTTTGCAAAAAAGTTACCTTCGCTTTATTATTTTGCAAAATGGCTAAAATAGAACTTTCGCGGGTACATGGCGATTTCGGCTTCGAAGCAAGCGACGAAAAAGGCCACATTTTAAAAATGGACAGCAGCCCCGAGAGCGGCGGGCAAAACTATGGCTTCAGGCCGATGCAAACATTGATTGCGGGTTTAGCGGGATGCTCGGCTATTGATGTTATCGCTATTTTAAAAAAGCAGCGCCAGGAGGTGAAAGGTTATAAAATGGTGATCAACGGTGAACGTGAACAAGGGAAAGAGCCATCGCTTTGGCAGGACATCGAGATAGAATTTCACATATATGGCGATATTGACGAAGATAAAGCCGCAAAGGCTGTGGAATTGGCGCTTGGAAAATACTGCTCAGTAGCTGCTACCTTAACCAAAGCCGGCGCTCATATCACCTCAAAAACTTTTGTTCACCCGGCTTAGCGTCAAGTCAGCAGTGTTAATCGAAAATCATCACATTGTTAATAATTTGGTCTGATTTTTCTATAAATCTTATTGACAGAGTGGTTTTTACCTGTATTTTTACCACCGGTTAAATTGCCGATAAACCCTGTCGCCATTAAACCTAATGTTTTCATTATTGTTCGCTAAACCCCGTTTAAATCAAAACCCGATGAATTTGAAAAAAGTGTTACTTGCAAGTAGTATTGTGTTGAGTTGTGCAACAGCGTTTGGCCAAATCGCTGATTCTACGGTCGATCGTACAGACTATGTAAAACCATTTTCAAATAATGGGGCTTATCGTACCTGGTCAATAGGCATCCACGCCGGCCTGATGAGTACCTTTAATGTTTTTACATCCAATAGCAGGCTTGATTTTACCTTACCAAATATTCAGTATGGTTACGGGGGCTATATCAAAAAACAAATATTACCTGCCTTCGGCATACAGGGCGACATATTAGTTGGCAAACTAAACGGGGATAATGCACAGCTTAATGCTGCAGGGGTTTCACCTTTCAAAAGTTTTTCAACACCGGTAAATTATGCCCTAAGCCTGAGCGGTAATTACACGCTGGCCAACGTCAACTGGAAGTTTATAAAAAGCAGCATCGAGCCTTATATCATGTCGGGCGCCGGCCTGATGAATTATACACCTACCGTAACCACCGCTGCGGGGGTTGTCAGAAATTTTAAACCGGGCAGCGGCGTTTTGAATGAATTTTTCGTTCCGGTCGGTGTCGGGCTAAAATTTGTGTTAACCACAGGGGTAAACCTCGACCTTGGTTACCAGGTAAACTTTGTTTATTCAGATAACCTGGATGGCTATAAATACGGTTCAAACAATGATAAATATTCTTACGGGCACATCGGCCTTGAGTTTGCGATCGGCAAACGTACAAAACCACAGTTGGCCGCACACAACCCGGTATCGTCCATGAGGCATGAATATTTGTCGGAAATCGGCAACGTAAATACGAAGTTAACGGCTGTGCAGTCAAGTATCGATTCTCAAAAAACGGCCAACCACGTGCTTCAACAGCAACTCGCTGCGGCGAAAGTCATTATCACTAAACTTACTACCGACAGTGACGGCGACGGCGTACCTGATATGTTTGATAAATGCCCCGGCACCCCCGCCGGAACTAAAGTTGACGGTTCAGGGTGTCCGCTCCCGGTAATTAAACCCGCCGAGGTTGTGAACATTACAGAGGAAGACAAAAGTGTTGTAAATGCGGCGGTTAAAAACCTTGAATTTAATTCGGGAAGTGCAATTATCAGCGAAAGCTCTTACCCGAGCCTGGAAACGCTTGCAAAATTATTGGCGACCAAAAAATATCATTTGAAACTTGCCGGCTACACCGATGCCACCGGTTCAGCTGCCAAAAACCTCGCACTATCAAAAGAGCGGGCCGAGGCGATAAAAATGTTTTTGGTAAGCAAGGGCGCAATTCCCGCGCTCATTGAGACCGAAGGTTACGGAAAGGCGCATCCAATAGCCAGCAATAAAACAAAGGCAGGGCGTGCATTAAACCGCCGTGTTGAGTTTACGCTGTTTTGAGGTACGGATGAGACTTACGAAGTTTTGAAAACTGCGTAAGTCTTTTTCTTGGCCTAGTCTCTATCACTAAAAAACTCCGCAAGCGCACCAAAATAGCTTTCATCCCAGCCTTCCGAAATATCTTCATAAGCCTCGTCGGGAATATTAGTGTGCTTTAGCTCGATCGAAGTGTCGTTTTTATCCGGATGAAGTTTTATGGTGACGACGGACGCGTCAGGCTGCCCGTCAAAATACCACTGCTGAACTATCTTTTTATTTTCCTCAAACTCGAGGTTTTTACCAACGATACTGCCATCCCACATCGAAAACTCCGAGCCGGGCTCGACCGACATTTCTGCCGGTTCGCCTGTCCAAAGCTCAATGGTGAAGGGATTGGTTAATGCGATATAAACCTCCTCCGGCGTGGCGGGCAGGCGGTAGTATTTTTTATATTCTTTCACACGATTATAGGATTTTTAAGATGTTAAAGATACCTATCTCCGGTTAATCTTATTCATGTTAGCCCACCGGGAGCACCGTCTTGCCGTAAACCTCGTTTAATAAAGTGGCTATCCCTGTGTAAATGGCTATCAAACCGCACAAAATACCTTCATAGCCGGCAAATTTGCCAACGCCGGCGTTACCGGTGCCTTTTTCAACAGCAAGTAAAACGAATAATATAGTTAACGTACCAAATACCAGTTGCAGCGCACGGGTTAACCTGAGTGTACCGAAAAACAGGCAAAAAGTGAACAGTCCCCAAATGCCGAGATATGCGGCCATGCCAGAGCCGGAAGGGGCTGCCATCCAGCTAAATTTACCCATCAGTATAAGGCCAACCAGTGATAGCCAGAAAAAGCCATAGGAAGTAAATGCAGTTAGTCCGAATACATTATTCTTTTTTGATTCGATAATGCCGGCAATTACCTGTGCAATGCCGCCGTAAAAAATACCCATGGCCAGGATCATCGAGCTCATTTCAATAAAGCCGGCATTAGCCAGGTTAAGCAAAACAGTGGTCATGCCAAAAGCGCATAAACCTAATGGGGCCGGATTAGCAATGCCATCCTTTGCCGGAAGGGGAGTAGTTGGGATCATGATTCTTAAAGGTTTCTTAATTGGTTTTCAATGCAATTTAGGTGTTCTGCCGGCATTTACCAAATTTTTTAAAAAGCGATAAGTACCTTTACGCTCACCACATCATTATGAAGAAATTAGTATTGCTGCGCCACGGCGAAAGTGTTTGGAACGAAGAAAACAGGTTTACCGGCTGGACGGACGTGGATCTTTGCGAAAAAGGCATACTGGAAGCCAGGCACGCCGGCCAAACGCTGAAGCGCAATGGCTATGTATTTGAAATTGGTTTTACCTCGGTGCTCAAAAGGGCCATCAAAACGCTGGATATTGCGCTTGAAGAGATGGACCAGCTTTGGATTCCCATTCAAAAATCATGGCGCCTGAATGAGCGTTTTTACGGCGCCCTGCAGGGTTTGAACAAAGATAAAATAGTTGCCCAATACGGCTTCGAACAGGTACAAAAATGGCGCCGCGACCCGCTGGAGCATCCGCCGGCCATTACCAGGGACGACGACCGCTATCCCGGGAAGGATCCACGTTACAGTACTTTAACGGAACGCGAATTACCCCTGACCGAGAACTTAAGCGAAACGATGACCCGCGTGTTACCCTTTTGGAATGAGTTTATCGTGCCTGCTATACAAAAGAATCAAAGGGTGATTGTTTGTGCGCATGGCAATAGCCTGAGAGCGCTGGTGCAGTATATCGACCACCTGACCGATAAGGAAGTGACGGAACTGGACATCCCAACCGGTACACCGCTGGTTTATGAATTGGATGAAGGGTTGGAGCGGATAAGGCATTATTATTTGGAGTAACCCACAGTTGACAGTTTGCAATGGGCGGTTGGCCGCGTTTGAAATGGATAGAAAATAATTAGTTTTGTTAAAACCCTGTCATTAGTTTAAATTATGGAATTCCAGGTACGGCAAAGCAGCTCCTTTATCATGAATATTATCCTGGTATTTTTTGCCTTTTTTATGGCCGCTGTTAGTGCTCTTTACTTCCGGAACTCGACCAATTGGCTGCATTATTTTTTTGTAGTATGGCTGATAGTTGCATTTGCGAGAGGCGTAAATTATTGGAAATATTTTATTCTATCCCTGAGGGGGAAGCCTGTGATCATTATCACTGATCGCTACATCGCCGATGAGGCCAATCAGATAAAATACTATTGGAATGACATACTCGGGTTAACCGAGCAAAACCTTTATTTGTACATTAAATTGAGGGACCCAAATACCTATCTGAAAAAGGTGCGCAATCCCTTAAGGAGATTCCTGATCGGCGTTTCCGGTCCGCAATTCAGGCTAAACCTTGACCTGGTTAAATGTGATCCCGATGTTTTGATTGAATTGATCGAAGAGTCTGTTCCGGGCGAGGGTTCGCCAAACAATTAATTTAATTCATCGCCTTATTCAACGCAATAATCGCCCCATCAAAATCCGCTCTCGCCACTAAAAACTGTATGTTCACTTTACGCAGCGCGAAGCCGGCGCTTTTTATATCGATGCCGCTTTCGGCCAGCGCGGAGGCTGCTTTGGCCAGCAGGCCGGGTTGATCCATATTGGTGCCTAACAGGCAAACCATGGCCATTGGTTCAACCGTTATTTTCTCGAAATCGTTTTCAAGCTCCCGGATCAGTTTTTTATTAAAATCCTTTTCCCATATCACAATGGATATGCTGTTGGCGCTGGTTGCCTTAAACGTATAACTGATGTCGTATTTGGCAAAAAACTGCATGATCTTTAGGTCGCTGCCCACATTGCCCACCATTGAGGGGTCGTAAATATCGATCAAAAGCAACTTATCGGTGCCGGTAATTACTTCAACCCTTTTCGTTTCGCAGATATATTCTTTAGTGATCAGCGTGCCCGGATGTTCCGGTTCGAAGGTGTTTTTTATGCGCAGGTTGATGCCGTTTATTTCCAATGGCTTCGATGCTTTTGGATGGATGGCCTCCATACCCACATCGGCCAGTTGATCGGCAACATCATAATTGGTGTTTCCCACGGGGAAACAGTTATCAATACCGACCAACTGCGGGTCGGCGGTGCACAAATGGTATTCCTTATGAATAATGGCTTCATGCGGTTCAACTTCGACGGCAATCTTACTAAAAGTGACTTCAGAATACCCCCGGTCAAACTCGCGCATAATACCCTCGGTGCCCTTTGCGTAACCGGTTACAATGCAAATGGTGCTTTCAAAATCAATGTTTTGCAGATCTTTTTTTATGCGCTGGTCAATCGTTAACGACCGGTGGTCGTGGAAACCGCTCAGATCAACCAATGTTGCATTGATCCCCATATTTTGCAAAATATTGCAGAAGTTAAACGCGGAATGACTTTCGCCGATGGAGGCCAGTATTTCGCGTGCGGCCTGTAATATCCCTTCTTTACTCACATAACCTGAAGCAAGGATATTTGCCAGGTTGTCCAGGTACGCCTTTGCATCGTTTATCCGTTGTTCAATAAACTGATCGGCCTCAGCAATGTTCAAACCCAGGCGTTCGTAACTTTTGTTGATCTGCTTGAGCTTTAAAATAAGGCCGTTTAAGGGTTTGTGAAAGTCTTTATAATTTGCCAATACATGATAAACTCCGGGCGCCCCGGTCTTTTTATCCTCCAGCAACAGGTTGGTGACCCCTGAAAATGCCGACACTACAAAGATGCGGTTGTATAGTTGATCTCCGTTTCGCTCAAACAGGATGATGTTTTTGATAACATCGCTTAATGCGGTCATAGATGTACCGCCGATTTTTTCTACCGTTAGCATTCTTGTTGGAATGTTGAAATGTTGTAAGGTTGGAATGTTTCTTGCTGTTTTGTCTTTCGGTCTTTACTGCCCCGATAGCTATCGGGGTTCGGACTACTGTTTAACTCCCCTGGTACAGATCGCCTGCTTTTTCAGCGGATAGCTTAATACCCTTTATCATTGCCGAACTAAATCCATTATGCTCCATTTCGTTCAACCCGGCAATGGTACAGCCGCTTGGCGAGGTAACTTTATCGATTTCCTGCTCCGGGTGTGAATTAAGCTGCAATAAAAGGTCGGCAGCGCCTTTGGCAGTTTGAGCAGCCATTTTAAGGGCGTCATGCGCATGGAAGCCAATTTCGGTTCCACCTTGGGATGCTGCACGTATGGAACGTAAAAAGAAAGCTATACCACAGGCACAAAGGGCCGTAGCCGAAGTCATTAACTCTTCGTTGATCTGGATAGTTAAACCCACGGTTTCGAACAATGATTTAACAAAATTCAGGTTTTTTGGGGTTGCGGTATCAGTTGCGATGCAGGTCATCGATTGTCCGATGGCGATCGCTGTGTTGGGCATCGCCCTGACCACCTGCACTGGCATATCCAGTTGTTTACGGATATCCGCACAGCTCACACCCGATACTACCGATATTACCAACTGTTTTTCGGGCTTTACGGCCGGGCGTATCTCGTCAAGCAATTTGTTCAATTGTTGGGGCAAAACGGCTAATACAACAAAATCGGCCTTTTTTACGGCTTTCAGGTTATTATCTGTTGTGAAATACCCCATTTCATCAAATTTGGTAAGGGCGCTTACATTCCGCCGGGTGAGCGAGATTTGCTGAGGTTTGCACTTGCCTGCTTTTACCAGCCCATTTGCGAGGGAAAGACCAATATTTCCGCTGCCTAATATGGCTATATGCTGCTGTGAATTCATAAGTCGCTGTTTAAATGTGTTCCAAATGGTAGTTTCTTTGCTAAATTTCCCAGGTCGCCTGAATGACCGATGATCACTTCCTTAACCCCGCATGCTATTGCGTTAAAGGCGTTGTCAAGCTTTGGCAGCATCCCGCTATGGATATACCGCTGTTTTTTTAATTCTTCGTAATGGGCCGGTGTTATTTCTTTTATCAACGAATCCTCGTCATTAATGTCTTTCAATACACCTTTTTTCTCAAAACAGTAAATCAAGGTGGTATGATATTTTTTAGCCAGTGCCACCGCTAACGCCGACGCAATAGTATCGGCATTTGTGTTCAACAGCTGACCTCCGCCGTCATGCGTTAAGGCACAAAAAACAGGTGTAAATCCAGCTTCCATCAACCTGCTTACATTTTCCGGCTTAATGGAATTTTCATCCAGGTCACCCACAAAGCCATAGTCGACGGTTTTTACGGGACGCCTTTTTGCGCGGATAAAATCACCGTCCGCCCCGGTAAGCCCGATAGCGTTGGTACCGTAGCGCTGCAACTGGGCCACAATGTTTTTATTGATCAGCCCTGCGTAAACCATTGTCACCACCCTAAGCGTTTCAATGTCGGTTATCCGCCGGCCATCGACCAATTTTGACTCAATCCCCAGCGTCTCCGAAAGCTGCGTCGCTACCTTACCGCCCCCGTGAACCAATATCTTTTCCCCCGGTAAAGCTGTAAAGTCTTTTAAAAAACGATAGAGGTTTTCGGAATTATCAATAACATTTCCGCCTATTTTTATAACGCAAAGATCTTTTTCACCCTTAATTTCGCCTTGCTTTGCCAAATCCTGCTCAATTTAATACTTTTCACGATGCAAAAAAAGGCAAATATTTTCAAATGATATATTTATTAGCCTTTTATGGGGTAAAAATACTAAAAACCGCGGAGTTTTTGCATCTAAAGGCGCTAAAATTCATAGCAGGCGCATTAAAAATTACTTTGCATAACGGCATCTAATATGGGGCTCGAATAAATGCTTTTTAGTTGTCTGATGGTTAGTTTTTACCACAACGTGCGCAAAGTGAAAACCGCAAAGGTCACAAAGCTTTTTTTTTGTGATCTTTGTGAAATCTTAGTGCACTTTGTGGTTAAAAACCAAAAACCGGGGCTGGTTTTGAATGTTGAAAATATAACAAGCACGTGAATATTGTTTTAGGCTGGATTGTGTATTATTGGAGTTTATAAAATTTATGTTTACCGTATCACAGGATCAAAAATACAGTGCCAGGCCCAGGGTAGTTATAATAGGAGGAGGTTTCGGTGGGTTATCACTGGCAACGGCTTTAAAGAAAGCCCCGGTTGATGTGTTAATGATCGACAAACATAATTATCACACCTTTCAGCCACTGCTTTACCAGGTGGCTATCGGTTCGATCGCGGCTGACTCGATCGCGTTCCCTATCCGGCGGATATTTACCAAATACGAAAATTTCAGCTTTAACATGGCCGAAGTTGAAAAGATCAATCCCGAAAATAATATTATATCCACAACCGTCGGCGAAATACATTATGATTACCTGGTGATCGCAACCGGGTCGGACACTAATTTCTTTGGAAATAAGGAGATCGAACATTTTGCCATGCCGATGAAAAATATACCGGAGGCGTTGAATATTCGCAGCCTGGTGTTGCAAAACCTGGAAACGGCCCTGGTAACCACGGATATGCGCGAAAAGTTTGCACTTATGACCTATGTGGTCGTGGGGGGAGGGCCAACCGGCGTTGAACTTTCCGGTGCGTTAGCCGAATTGCGGCATCTGATACTGGAGAAAGATTATCATGGCTTAAGTAAATATGACCTGCGGATATATTTGGTTGAGGGAAAAGACCGGGTGCTGGGCACGATGTCTGAAAAAGCCTCGGCAAAGGCAAAAGAGGCATTAACCAAGGGAGGTGTGACCATTTACAACAGCGCCCACGTGCAAAGCTACGATGGTTTTTACCTTACCATAGACAACGGCAAAACCATAAAAACCCGCAATGTTTTGTGGGCGGCCGGCGTAAAAGGGGAAATGCCGGGGGGTATGCCAGCCGATAGCATTACAAAAGGTAACCGGCTGCAAGTTGATGAAATAAACAGGGTAAAAGGCTACAATAATATTTTTGCCATAGGCGATGTTGCGGCAATGATTACGCCCGAAACACCAAATGGTCATCCCGGCGTGGCGCCGGCGGCGATACAACAAGGCGCTAACCTGGCTAAAAACCTGGTGCATTTGGTAAAAGGCGAGCCGGCAGAGGCATTTAAATATCACGACAAAGGCTCCTTAGCCACCATAGGCCGAAACCAGGCTGTAGCCGACCTGGGCAAAATACATTTAAGCGGTTTTATAGGGTGGTTGCTTTGGGGGCTGGTGCACCTAATGTCGCTTGCCGGGTTTACCAATAAAGGCATGGTATTTTTTAGTTGGGTGATCAACTATTTCAACAAAAACTCTGACAACAGGCTGGTGGTAAGGTATTTTAATACGGAGACCCGCTTAACGGAAGTTGAACCAAAGTAGCTTTAAACAGCCCTTTAATAAATTTTAACGAAGTTGAGATTGTAATAAATGTAAACCATACCTTTAATAGGTTTTAATAATTAAATGCCCTAAACTTGTGCTAAACCAATATAAACTCCGGCGTTGGTAGCGCTGCGCTGTAATCATACATCTGATAATCTATGTTGACGCGTACTCAAAAAATATGGGCCTTTGCGTTGCTGCTTTTCTTTTGCCATTTACTGCCTGCATATCCGCAAAAGATAATTTCTATTATTGATACGTCAAAACAGCATATTTTACGCTCCGGGGATTTAAGTTATTTTAAGGACTCCTCGGCCAAACTAGGGCTTTCACAAGTAATATCCACTGCCGGAATTGAACGTTTTCGCCCAAATACGGCGTCAACACCAGCCGCTTCCGACCCGGCATCGGCTTATTGGTATCATATCAAAATTAAAGGCAATCCCACGTCAAAAAACAACTGGATATTAGAGTTTTTCGATCAAACCATTGATAGTATAACGGTTTATGCCCCGGGTAAAAATGGCCGGTATGCCGCAATTCAGTTGGGAAGCAGCAGGCCCTTTCCCCAAAGACTTTATCAACACAAAAACTTCAGTTTAAATCTCGATGTAAGCAGCGAAACGATAAAGGATTACTATATCCGCGTCCGCTCTCGCCAATCGGTAAATGTGATGATCGTGTTACGGTCGGTTAGCTGGTTCATTAGTTATGCACTTGATGAGTATTTCCTTTTCGGCATATTTTACGGAATGATATTGGTTTTCGGCTTATACAATCTAATCATGTATATCGCCATCAGGCAGCGCCAATATCTGTATTATATTGCTTATAACATCAGCATAGGCCTTTACGAGATGTGCGTAGATGGAGTCGCCTATCAATATCTATGGCCCAACTCACCACAATGGAACCATTATGCCTACGGAATGGCCCTGTTTTCAGCCAGCGTTTTTGCCATCCTGTTTGCGCAAAAGCTGCTAAATACCAAAAGTAAAGCGCCGCGGCTAAATAAACTGCTTAACGGGATTTTGATAGCGAGATGCCTGTTCTTCCTTCTGTGCGTCTTTATCAACAATAGCTGGTTCAGCTATAAGATCATCGAGTTTATTCCACTTAGTGCGGCATTTACAACCGGCTGTTACCTTTTATTTAAAGGATACCGGCCGGCACGATTTTTTGTGGTGGGCTATAGTTTTTTAACGCTGGGCTTTATTATAAAAACGCTTATCGCATTAAACCTGTGGTGGCTGCCGCTTACCGCCTTTTATTATTATGCGCTCAGTTTTTGCCTCATTGCCGAAATGTTTTTTGTTTCCTTCGCCATAGGAGACAGGGTGCGGCTGCTGAGGACCCAAAAGCACCAGGCACAAAAACGCACCATTAAGCATTTGCTGGAAAACCAGAACTTAAAAGACAACCTGAACAGGACATTGGAACAAAAAGTGAAAGAGCGAACCGCGCAGCTTTTTCAGAAAAGCGCTTTAATTGAACAGCAGAATCAAGAGTTGTCCGCAGTAAACAAACTGCTTACCGAGCAGGCTGAAGAAATATCGCGAATGAATATCCTGCTGGAGAAAGATAACCTTTTACTGCATAATGACATCGAAAAAGTTAGCCATAGCAGGGCAATGTCAGCGGAAGTGAATTTCGAAGAATTCAGCAAGATATATCCCGACAGGGAAACTTGCTTTAAGTTTCTTTCGGATCTGAAATGGGAATTAGGCTATTCGTGCAGGAAGTGTGATGGTGCCCACTACAGTCACGGGCATTTACCTTATAGCCGGCGCTGCTCAAAATGCGGATACGAAGAATCGGTGATTGCTTATACCATATTACAAAATACCCGAATTCCGATCAATAAAGCGTTTTATATGATCTTCCTGATGTACTCAACCAAAGGAAAAATATCATCACACAAACTCTCCGAAATACTGGCGATAAGGCAAAGTACCTGCTGGGCCTACAGCACACGCATCAAAAAGATCATGGTTGCAAAGAAAAAAGAGCTGAATCAGGCCGGCGAAAAAGGCTGGAGCAAGCTGGTGCTTGAAACCGGCCAGGCCGGCTAATACAACCTGCACGCATAAAAGTCTCTATTTTAATTTCCTTCTGCGAAAAATAAACCGCTGTGATTTAACCGTATCGAAATCATCGCCAGCCTGCGGCGAAAATTGCGCCTGACCAACCGTAGCGCGTTTTTTACGTTGCGGAGGGTTGTGTTTAAAGCGTATCATTATTGCCATAAATAACTAATAATCAGCTATTTATTTAAATTAATTTTGTTTTTCTTGTTTGATTTTGTTTAGATTTGTTCAACCAGTGTAACCTAAACACTTCCTATTGATCAGCAAATAACATATAAGCCGGCCCTTTAATTAAGAAATATTACGATTTAATTAAGAAATATTACGACCTGTCGTTTTAGTATAAGTTAAGACCAATTCGCAAATCAAATCAAAATTAAATACTCAATTATGAAGATCAATTACAAACCAAAATCAAAATGGCTATTCTCACTGGCGGCCATTGGCGCCGTCGCCATTTTTTATTACTCCTGTAAAAAGGATTCAAAGTCAACAGCCGCTGGCCCCAACGTGCCGGCATTTCACAGCTTAAACCGCGCAGGCAACGAATCGGTAAGTATCTGGGAAACCACTACCGATCAATCCAAACTGCTGCAGCAGCAAGCCGGCGTTAACTTCGCTGTCGACGGAGGTACAAACCCAACCACCATTACAGTAGACGAAACCACTACATACCAACCCATCGACGGTTTTGGTTACTGCCTCACCGGGGGAAGTGCCTCATTGATCAACGGGCTGGGAGGTAATCAAAGCGCAATGCTGAACGAGTTTTTCGGCGGCGGTAGCGGGCAAATGGGCATTAGCTTTATCCGGATTAGTATAGGTGCGTCAGACCTTAGTTCCTCGGATTTTACTTATGATGACATGCCATCCGGGCAAACGGACGTAAACCTCACCCATTTCAGCATTAGCCAGGAAATGACCGACCTGGTACCTGTTTTGAAGAAAATACTGGCCATAAACCCCAATATTAAAATATTAGCCACGCCATGGACAGCTCCCGTATGGATGAAAGTAAACACGACAGGGAATAACGGTTTTACCGGCGGCAGCTTAAATACGGCTTATTACGATGCCTATGCTCGTTATTTTGTAAAATACATACAAGCCATGCAAGGGCAGGGTATTAACATTTATGCAATTACCCCGCAAAATGAACCCTTAAATCCCAATAATAATCCGGCTATGACCATGCAGGCCAGCGAGGAGACCAATTTCATAAAAAATAACCTCGGTCCGCAACTCTCCTCCAATGGTATCAGCACTAAAATTATTGTTTACGATCACAACTGCGACCAGCCGGGTTACCCGGAAACGGTATTAAGTGACGGTACGGCTTACTCCTACGTTGATGGGTCGGCATTCCACCTGTATGCCGGGGATATCAGCGCGTTATCTACCGTACACAACGCCTACCCGGGTAAGAATGTGTATTTTACTGAGCAGTGGATATCGGGCCCCAGCAATTTTGGCGGCGACCTGGATTGGCACGTTAACAACCTGATCATCGGCGCAACCCGTAACTGGAGCCGCAATGTACTGGAATGGAACCTGGCTTCGGATCCAAATTATAACCCGCATACACCGGGAGGGTGCAGCACCTGTTTGGGCGCAACCACCATTTCGGGATCATCTTACACAAGGAATACAGGATATTATATCATAGCGCAAGCTTCGGAGTTTGTAAAACCCGGTGCGGTGCGCATCTCGTCCAATACTTTCTCAACCAGTATACAGGATGTTGCCTTTAAGAATCCTGACGGCACAAAAGTGGTTATAGCGCTTAACACAGCCTCATCAAGCCAGTCGTTTAAAATAAAATGGGGCAGCGAATCTTTCACTTATAGTTTACCGGCCGGAGCGGCTGCTACCTTTAAATGGTCGGGCACTCAATCAAACGGCGGTCCGCCGATTGGGCAAACCATTACGCTTAAAGGTTTTAACAACGATTACGTAAGCGGCGAAGATGGCACCAAGGCCATGACCTGCACCCGCATTACCCCCGGCACCTGGGAGCAATTTTTAGTTGTTGATGAAGGAGGAGGCAAAGTTGCGCTTCAAAGTATGGGCCTATATGTATCCAGTGAAAACGGAACCATGCCAATTACTTGTAACCGAACCAGTGTTGGCGCATGGGAAATGTTTACCTGGGGCGTAAACGCCGATGGAACCATAACCCTGCAGGGCAATAATGGCAAATTCGTTTCGAGCGAAGATGGCTTGCAGGCTATGACCTGTACCCGTACTACTGCATCGGGCTGGGAGTCTTTTGGAGTGAATAAATAACACAAGCATGCTAATCACACAAATCAATCAAATGTTATACTAAATCAATTAAATTATGAAAGCACGTCTCTTAAAGTTTTTAACCAGTACCGGTATAGTACTGGCCCTGGTTACGATGGCTATTTCCTGTAAAAAGGATGCCCGCGCACCATCGACGAATGTTCCTGCGCTGAAAATCGACAAGTCGGAAATTACCCAGTCGGCAGTTAGCTACCAGCTGATCTGGTCGGACGAATTTAATGGCACCAGCGTTGACGGATCAAAGTGGAACATCGACGTTGGCAACCCTAACGTTAATAACGAGAAAGAATATTACCAGGCATCCAATATTGTCGAAACAGGCGGCAACCTGGTGATCACTGCAAGAAACCAAAACGTCGGCGGACAGCCTTATACCTCGGGCAAAATGGAAACGTCCGGAAAATTCTCTACCCAATACGGCCGGATCGAAGCAAAGATTCAGGTACCTGAATTTCAGGGCTCCTGGCCTGCATTCTGGATGCTTGGGACTAACATCGGCTCGGTTGGATGGCCCCAATGCGGTGAAATTGATATCCTGGAACAGATAAACACCAGTAATACAATTTACGGCACCATCCATTGGTTTGATAACGGAAATACGCAATACGGGGGCACTACAAGTACTAACGCCAACGCTTTTCATTTGTATGCCGTGCAATGGGATAACCAATCTATCACGTGGTGGGTTGATAATAATTTATACGCCACCGCTAATATTGCAAACAACATCAATAATACCGGCGCATTTCAAAATCCGTTCTATATTATTTTGAATATGGCCGTAGCCGGCGATTTTCCGGGACAAACTGTTAACACAGGCGCTCTTCCTGCGAATATGTATGTTGATTATGTGCGCGTGTACAAAGGCGTAACTTCTGGCGGCGGCCCGCCAATCGGGCAAACCATCACCTTAAAAGGTAACAACAACCTGTATGTAAGCGGCGAAAACGGTACACAGGCGATGAACTGCAACCGCACCACAGCACAGGCATGGGAGCAATTTTTAGTGGTGGACGCTGGTAATGGCAAAGTTGAGCTGCAGAGCATGAGCAAATATGTGAGCAGTGAAAACGGTTTGCAGCCAATTACCTGTAACCGTACCACCGCACAAGGCTGGGAGCAGTTTACCTGGATAAATAATGCCGATGGAACTATTTCCCTGCAAGGGAGTAACAATGATTTTGTGTCGAGCGAAAACGGCGCACAAGCCATGACTTGTACCCGTACAACGGCGCAAGCCTGGGAAGAATTTAGAGTAAACCAATAAAACCTCTAATACTGACCAAATAATAGCCGTCATTCATGAATTTGAGTGCCGGCTTTTTTTGTAGTGACGCCTTAAACTAAGGTTTTTTTAGCTGAGCCATGTAAGTGGCAATCTCACTTTCCGTTGTATCTGCGGATTTGCTTAATGTTTCAATGATGTGCTGCTGTTCTGTTTCCGCCCGGTTTTGACTTAGTTTTGCCTTGGCTTGCAGGTCCTCCACAACTATTTCAAAAGCGACAATTCCATTCATCATCTTCCGTTTGTAATCCTCGGATAACCCGTCCCATTGCTTAAGATAATCCAGATCATAATTTTTTATGGTCTCTTCCAGCAAGGCAGCCTTATTTTCTTCGCCTTCCAGTATTTCGCATTTACCGTAAGCGTGCACAGCCAGATAATTCCAGGTAGGCACATTTTCAACTTTTTCGTAGTTTTTGGGGGAGATATAGGCGTGTGGTTCGGTAAAGATCACCAATACTTGCTGGCCAATGCTGTCTTTAGCCTGAGGATTTGCTTTGGCAAAATGTGCACGTAAGATTATCTGGTCATCCTCAACCTTAATCAAAAAGGGCAAATGCGTAGCAATGGGGGTATTGTCCTTTACTGAAACAATAGTGGCGAAGCTGTACCGTTGCATAAAGGCGATAACCTGCTGCTGATCTTCGAATTTGTTGAAGGATGGGATGTACATGCGGTAAAATTAGTTGATTGAGTTGAATAAGTTGATTGAGTGAATAGTTAAATGATGGTTTATAGAATGACGCAACTTAATCAACTCATTCAACCTAATCTAACCTAATCAACTCAAACTTTCCAGCATCCTTTTTAAAACCGCTTGCGCAGCCCATACCCGGTTCCCTGCTTCATGAACTACCACCGAGCTTTTGCTATCCAGTATTTCAGCTGATAACTCCAAATCACGCCTTACCGGCAAACAATGCATCACTTTAGCATTATTGGTATTTTTTAACCTGTCATTGGTAAGCATCCAATCCTCGTTGCCAGGCAAAACCTGGCCATAGGGCTCATACGCCGACCAGTTTTTTACATAGATAAAATCTGCATCGGCTAAAGCATCATCCTGGTTATGGGTTATAGTTGCGCCTTCGGTAAAATCTGCAGAAAGTTCGTAGCCTTTTGGGTGAGCGATGGTGAAATCAACGTCAGCACGGCACATCCATTCAGCAAATGAATTGGGCACTGCTTGCGGCAGCGGTTTGATATGGGGCGCCCAGGTTAAAACCACCTTCGGGCGTGGCCGGGTTTTCAACTCTTCAATAGTAACCAGGTCGGCAAGACTTTGTAAGGGGTGACGGGTAGCCGATTCCAAACTTACAATCGGTACGCCGCAAAACGCTACAAATTTGTTAAAAATGGCTTCGTTGTAATCTTCGTCGCGGTCCTGCAATCCGGGAAATGAGCGTACGCCGATAATATCGGCATATTGACCCATCACGGCGGCGGCTTCACGAATATGCTCTACTGTATTTCCATCCATTGCAACACCGTCGCGCAATTCAAGCGCCCAGCCTTCTTTATCGATGTTGAGCACCATAACATTCATTCCCAGATTTAAAGCTGCCTTCTGGGTGCTCATGCGCGTACGCAGGCTTGGATTAAGGAAAACAAGTGCAATGGTTTTATTCTTACCCAAATGCTGAAAAGCATAAGGACTTTGCTTGAACTGAAGCGCTTCGGCCACCAGCGAGTTTATATCGCTAACATCGTGAACAGAGGTAAATTTTTTCATAGCATAAAATGCCTCATCTAAATGGCGAGGCCCTCACTCATCCTCTCCTTTGGAGAGGACTTTTTGACAATTTATTTATTCAAAACAGTAGTAAATGCTTCTAAAAACCGGTCGGCATAAGCCTTCGTCAAATTTAGAGCAGGTAACAGCCTGATCACATTTGGTTTGGCTTCGCCGGTGAAGATATGATACGTAAACAACAATTCTTTCTTCACGTGGGCCAGTTCAGCCGGCAGTTCGATGCCAATCATCAATCCGCGCCCCCTTACTTCTTTCACCTGGCTAAACTTTTTCAGCTCATCGATCAGGTATCCGCCAACTTCGGATGCGTTTTGTAACAAATTATCCTGTTCAATCACTTCCAAAACAGCTAAACCAGCTGCACAGGCCAAATGATTACCACCAAAGGTCGTTCCCAGCATACCTAAAGCCGGTTTTATTTTGGGCGAAATAATAATACCACCAATCGGGAAACCATTGCCCATGCCCTTGGCCATGGTATAAATATCAGCATTAATGCCGGCAAAATCATGCGAAAAGAATTTGCCGGTACGGCCGTAACCACATTGTACCGAATCCGCTATAAAAACAGCGTTATAGGAGTCGCACAAATTCCTGATCTTTTGAAGGAAACTGTCAGGCGCCACATGGATACCGCCAACACCCTGGATGCCTTCGATAATCACGGATGATATCTCATTTTCTGTAAAAGCTTTTTCCAATGCCGCTTCATCATATCTCGGCAAAAAGATCACATTTTCAGTTTCGTTAACGGGTGCTACTATTTTGGGATTATCGGTAACCGCAACAGCGAGAGATGTCCGTCCGTGAAACGAACCGGTAAAGGCGATAATCTTCCTTTTGCCATTATAAAATGAAGCCAGTTTTAACGCATTTTCATTGGCCTCGGCGCCTGAATTGCACAAAAACAGCTGGTAATCTTCCTTGCCTGAAACATGACCAAGCTTTTCAGCCAGTTGTTTTTGGATGGGAATTTCAACTGAATTTGAGTAGAAGCCGATCTGGTGCAACTGGTCTTCCAGGCGTTTTACATAATGGGGGTTGGTATGGCCGACGGAAATAACTGCATGACCGCCATAAAGGTCGAGGTACTCGGTGCCTTGGTCATCATAAACCAGGCTGCCCCGGCCTTTAACGATATTTATCGGATTGATTGAATATACGTCGAATAGATTCATATTTTAAGCTAAAAGCAGAAAGCTAAAAGACCAAAGCTTTTACTTTCTTAATGTTTTAATCAGTCCTATTAGCATCGCCTTGACTTCGTTAATTTTTGGATTTATTTGTGAATAAAATTCATCATCAACGTAAAGTAAATCCTTGCACAACAGACAACAATATTCTAATTCATGGGCCGAACCCAACGCAATATCAAGAAAATGGGCAAAGTCCTTTTCACTGAACCTACCGCTGCCTTCTACAATATTTAATGGTATTGAATATGCGGCTCGTTTTGTTTGGCTAAGCAGGTCATATGTTTCGCTTTTCGGAAATTTAGAAAGCAGGTTTCTATACACAAACAAGTTAAGTTCATGTGATTTTTTCCAAACCTCTAGTTTTTTAAAATCTCTCATCTTTTTAGCTTTCTGCTTTAGTCTTTTTGCTTTTAGCTCGTTTTAGCTTAAAAAGCTGTCGCTTTTAGTTTTAAGCCTGCAGTTTCTTCAAGCCCAAACATCAAGTTCATGTTCTGAACAGCTTGCCCGGACGCACCTTTAAGTAGATTATCTAATATGCTAACAATAAATATCTTATTGCCATGTTTTTTAGCCTGGATAATGCACTTGTTTGTATTTACCACTTGTTTCAGGTCGATATCATGATTGGTGACATGGGTAAACGGATGGCCCGCATAAAATTGCTGGTATATCCTTAAAGCTTCCGCTTCGCCAAGCTTGCTGTCAACATATATGGAAGCAATAATCCCTCTTGTAAAATCACCGCGGTAGGGGATGAAATTGATGGCGTGATCAAATCCGGGTTGTAATTGTTTTACAGACTGCCCAATCTCGTTCAAATGCTGGTGCTCAAAAGCTTTGTACACCGACAGGTTATCATTGCGCCAGGTAAAATGTGTGGTAGCCGAAGGGCTTTGGCCAGCTCCGGTCGAACCGGTTGTTGCGGTAATGTGTACCTCGCTATTCAGTAAACCCTTTGACGCCAGGGGGAGCAGGCCCAACTCAAGGCAGGTCGCAAAACAACCGGGGTTGGCAATATTGTTTGCCTGTTTTATTGCTTCGCGATTTAACTCCGGCAGGCCGTAAACAAAGCTTTTGTTCTTGTGTTTAGCAGATTGACTTAAACGAAAATCCTGGCTCAGGTCGATCACCTTAATTTGATCGGGTATCGGATTGGCATCCAAAAACTTTTTTGCATCGCCATGACCGACGCATAAAAACAACACATCTATGTTATAAGCCAGTTCAGCTGCAAACTTCAGGTCAGTGTCGCCAAACAGATCGGTGTGCACTTCGTAAACATGCTTATTGGCACTGCTGGTGCTGTGCACAAAGGCGATCTCCACATTTGGGTGATTAAGCAGTATACGCAGCATTTCACCGCCCGTATAACCAGCCCCACCGACAATGCCAACCAATACCTTATTATTCACGCTCATAACTCTATTTTTAAGCCCCCTTTAGGGCGTTTGGGGGTTGGAATTAACTTTATGATATATCATCACCTGGTTACCAAATATCTTGGAGAAACCTTTTACATCTTCCCCGGTCCAGGCATTATTCATTTCGCCATAGCTGCCAAATTTGTTCGACATCAGATCATGTGCTGATTCAATTCCAACCACCTGGAAACGATATGGATGCAGTTGAGCAAACACTTTACCGCTTACATTATGCTGTGTATCCGTTAAAAAGGCCTCGATGTTGCGCATGATCGGGTCGTGGAACTGGCCCTCATGCAGCCAATTGCCATAGAAGGAAGATAACTGCTCTTTCCACGATAATTGCCATTTGGTCAACACATGTTTTTCCAAAGTATGATGTGCTTTGATGATGATCATCGGAGCGGCAGCTTCGAAACCAACCCGGCCTTTGATGCCGATGATGGTATCGCCCACGTGGATATCCCTGCCGATGCCATAAGGTTGCGCGATAGCTTGCAGCGCTTGTATCGCTTTGGTTGGATGGTCGTATTTTACACCATCGATACCCCAAAGCTCGCCTTTTTCAAATTCGAGCTCGATATTTCTTGGCTCTGTTGAGGTAACCTGGGTGGGCCATGCTTCTTCCGGCAAACCTAAATTTGAAGTAAGGGTCTCTTTACCACCTACAGAAGTACCCCAAATGCCTTTGTTAATGGAATATTTGGCTTTTTCGAAGTTCATTTCCACACCATGATCTTTCAGGTATTGAATTTCTGCTTCGCGGCTTAATTTCAAATCGCGGATAGGGGTGATAATCTGCACTTCCGGCACCAGGATGTTAAAGATCATATCGAACCTAACCTGGTCATTACCAGCGCCGGTACTGCCGTGGGCAACAAACTCGGCGCCTATTTCTTTGGCATAATTGGCAATAGCAGTCGCCTGGCTAACGCGTTCGGCACTTACGGAGAGCGGATAGGTGTTGTTTTTTAAAACGTTACCATAGATCAGGAACCGGATACAGGTATTGTAAAAATTCTCGGTTTCATCCACCACGTGGTGCGAAGTAACACCCATCTTATATGCGCGTTCTTCTACATTCTTTAACTCATCTGCGCTGAAGCCGCCCGTATTGACGATAACCGAGTGAACTTCGTAACCTAAATCCTGCGTTAAGTATATACAGCAAAATGAGGTGTCGAGACCACCACTATATGCTAAAACAACTTTCTTTTTCATTGGTGTCTATTTTGTAGAGACGCAATATATTGCGTCTCCGGAGATATTTGTGTTGAAACGCGCTTTCTTGCGTATCCTTCGCACGTTCGGAATGCACGACAGGAGACGCAATACTTTGCGTCTCTACACTGATAAAAATTTTAAATCCTGGCTAAAACTCTTCAGCACCTTTTCGATGCGGCTAAAAAGGTTGGCCTTGCGCACCATCTCTTTTGATTTTTCCTCCACTTCCTTGGCTTTCTCTGCCGGATCAAACAACATGGCGGTGCACATGCAGTTTTTGCGGCCTTTACTCATCAAAATATCGTAGTTCACGCAGCTTTTGCAGCCGGCCCAAAATTCTTCATCCTGGGTAAGTTCAGAGTAGGTTACCGGCTCGTAGCCCAGCTCGGAATTGATCTTCATTACCGCTAAACCGGTCGTCAGCCCGAATATCTTTGCGTTGGGGTATTTGGCCCGGGATAGTTTGAATATTCTTTCCTTTATAGCCTTTGCCAAGCCTTCTTTCCTGAAGATTGGGTTAACGATGAGGCCCGAGTTGGCCACAAAATCGCCGTGGCTCCAGGTCTCGATATAGCAAAACCCTGCCCAGGTGCCATCCTTGTGGAAAGCGATCACCGCCTTGCCTTCCAGCATTTTATCCGCCACGTACTCGGGCGAGCGCTGTGCAATGCCGGTGCCCCGGGCTTTGGCCGACTCAGCCATTTCATCACAGATCTGCTGGGCATAATCAATATGCTGTGCGCTTGCAACCAGTATATCAAAATCTTGTATGGTCATTGAAATAAAAGAATTACCGTTAATGGTTTGCCTTTTACGGCGTTAACAATAAAATGATGCTTATCAGGGGATGAGACGCAAAATATTGCGTCTCTACAGGTTGGGTTAGGAGGGGACATCAAACCCTCGGCATATAGGGCCTTCGTCGGGATGGTGAAAATACAAAAACGACTGAAATCAAAGCAGCGGCAACAGGAGCGAAAAATGCTCTTGCTGAGGGCTTATTTAAGCTTTGTTGTTTCATTTTTCTTTTATGCTTTTGGTATTTTTTAATTCGCGTGCAAAAGACCGCATTTATTTTAATTTATGCAAGGAAAAGTTTGAATTGTTTTATTGTTGTAATGTTGAAAAGTTGGAATGTTGCAATGTTCTGATTTTTAACACAGATGGCTAATCCGACACCAAACCGATGCCGGTCTGTCAACAACATTTCAACCTTCCAACTTTTCAATATTTCAACTCCTCCCCACAACGTCCGCAATAATCATCTCCGCATGTATCCGGGAGTTTTCAATAAACCACAAATGCGTATCCAGGCCGCCGCAAACCACGCCGGCAAGGTACAGGCCTTGCACATTCGTTTCCATGGTTTTGTGGTCGTAGTGGGGGATAAATTTATCTTCGCTGAGGTGGATGCCCAGCTTTTTAAGGAATTCGAAATTTGGCCGGTAGCCTGTCATCGCCATTACAAAGTCGTTTGGAATGGTTATTACTCCTTCCGGGGTTTGTATGTCAACCTCATCCTGTCTTATCGCTTTTAAATTCGAATTAAAATGAGCCCTGATGCTGCCTTCCTTTATCCGGTTCAATATATCCGGCCTTACCCAGTATTTAACCCGGTGGCTTACTTCGGCATCACGGATCACTAAAGTTACGTCTGCGCCTTTGCGGTAGGTCTCCAGGGCAACATCGATTGCCGAGTTGCTTGAGCCAACCACAACAACCTTTTGCATAGCATAAAAATGCGGGTCTTTGTAATAATGGCGCACTTTGGGCAGTTCCTCGCCAGGTATATTAAGGTTTACCGCTATATCATAAAATCCGGTGGATAAGATCACCCTTTTTGCGGTATAAGTTGCTTTTGCAGACGTGATGACAAAATGATCATCCTCTTTTTTAACGTCGATGATCTCTTCAAACAAATTAATATTTAAATGATTCGACGTTGCTACCCGGCGGTAATATTCAAGCGCTTCCGCGCGGTTGGGTTTGTTGCTGATGGTAACAAAAGGTATCCCGCCGATCTCCAGTTTTTCTGAAGTAGAAAAAAATGTCATGGTTGAGGGATAATTATAAAGCGAATTTACCAGGCAGCCTTTTTCGACAATAACATAGCTAAGACCTGCTTTTTGGGCTTCCAGTCCACAAGCTATTCCGATAGGGCCGCCGCCAATGATGAGGATATCGAGCATGGGGCGAAGATAGTGATTAGCGGCTGGACATCAGCGATTAGTTGCCCCTTTGATAATATCGAATGTCAAATTTTGAATTTCGAATGATGAAGTAAACTTCGGCGTTCAGCGTTCGACATTCATTATTCGATATTGATCCGAACTACCCCGTAATCAGAAAAAAGAGAAAATAAAAAAGGGTAAGCTACTTCTATCGCGCCGCTCAACTCTCTACCCTTGCTGCGTTCCCACCCTGGGGGAGTTCAAGAGGAGCTGGCCGTAAAAGACTTACCCCGGCGCAAAGATAGAAAAACCTTTGTTTTTGGTTAATAAATTGTTAAAAAAGGTTAATCTGCTGGCTATCAACCTTACCTACGGGCAATACAGGGGCTTTAAGCTTTGCCTTTGTAAACTCCTGAAAGTTAAGCCTGGTATTAAATGGCATTTCTTTATAAGTCCTATAATGCTTGTCATAGCCGATTGTTTCGCGGCGCAGGATGGTTAACTTGTCCACTATAAAACGGGCATTAAAGGGCCGGTCCTTAAAATGGGGCCATAGTATTTTAAAATCTTCCTGGGGGATGTTGCGGGCAATAGTAATATGCGGCTCAAATGGCGGTGTATTAAAAAACTTGCGTAACAGCTTAAACCACAATTTGGTTGCCGGCGTGCTATTCAGTTTGGCGTATATGGTTTGAAACTCCTGCTGGTCGAAGTACGCAAAGCCGTTTATCTCCAGCTCAACCGGGGGCAGGGTTTGCAGCTCGCGCTCCAGCTTGGGCATTAAAGGTTCAATCCATACCGGTTTTTTGCGGGGGAGAAATTGTACGGATAGATGTGGTTTGGCGTGTTGGCTCGGGAATTCCCCGATGATCTGAGAGGAAAAGTCCTTTAGGCTCTTAACGTAATTGCAAATGTTTTCCGGTGGAGAAAGTATTGCCAGATAATCTTGATAGCTTGTCATGTTCTTTTTCTATTATAACATCTTTCTTGCAGTTTTTAATATCCCCCTGACCCCCATTTTCACCAACAATATTTATTAAAAATTAATCGTTGTTAAACCAAAGGTCAGGGGCTACCTATTATTGGCATTTTATCCGAAAATTTAATCGCTTTATAATAGGTAGCCCCTGACAGGGCAAAACCTTTCCGCTTATTACTTTGCTACAAATAGATTGCCCCTACGGGGCAGCAAAATCGTTGTTCCCCGCCGTGATTCTTTGTAAATGCCCTTATAGCCACTGGTGAAACTTCCTTATAAACCAACCCTTAATAACCTGCGTTAGCATACAATAACCGAGTAATATCCCAATTAACCAGGGGAAAAACGTAAACGGCATGGGCACAAGCTTAAACGCATGGGCCAGCGGCGAAAACGGCAAATAAATACCTATTGCCATAATAACCGCTGTTAAAGCAATTACCGGCGTTGTTGCCCTGCTTTGTATAAATGGTATTTTACGCGTACGAATCATGTGAATGATCAGCGTTTGCGAAAGCAAGCTTTCGATGAACCAGCCGGTTTGGAAAAATTCGGGGTGTTGCGGCGAAGTAGCTTTAAAAACAAACCACAATACAGCAAACGTTGCGTAATCAAAAACAGAGCTGATGGGACCTACATACAGCATAAATTTACCGATACCGCTTGCATCCCATTTTCGCGGGGTAACAATATAATCATCGTCCATAGTATCCCAGGGGATGGATATTTGCGAAATATCGTACAGCAGGTTGTTGATCAATATCTGTATCGGCAGCATCGGTAAAAATGGGAGCAAGGCACTGGCGCCCAGCATACTGAACATGTTGCCAAAATTACTGCTGGCCGTCATCTTGATATATTTGATGATATTGCCAAAGGTCCTGCGGCCATAAATAACGCCTTTGCGTAATACCATCAAATCCTTTTCGAGCAGGATAATATCGGCGCTTTCCTTAGCAATATCCACCGCGGTATCCACCGAAATACCCACATCCGCATCGCGAAGCGCTGCGGCATCATTAATTCCATCACCCATAAAACCTACGGTGTGCCCTTTTGCCTGCAGCACTTTTACCACTCTTGATTTTTGGATGGGGCTCAGTTTTGCCAATATGCTAACATCATCTATTTGGTTGGTTAGCTCCTCGTCCGTCATAGTTTCCAGGTCGCGACCCAATAGCACATGCGAAAAAGGAATGCCTACATCTTTGCATATTTTCTTGGCAACAATTTCGTTGTCGCCGGTTAGTACCTTAATGCTTACACCTAATTTATGAAGCGCTTTGATCGCAAGGCCCGCTGAAGGTTTTGCAGGATCTAAAAACCCTATGAAGCCGGTCAGGATCATATTGCACTCATCCGCCTTGCTGTAATTCAAAGGCCTCTCTTCATATTCCTTTACGGCAACCAACAGTACCCTAAGTCCTTCAGCGTTGAGCTGGCGTGATTTTTTTAGCACGATCTCGCGCATATTGTCGTCCATCGGGATAACATCGTCTTTTTCGATCTGAAGGCTGTTATCTTCGCCCGGATCAAAGGCATGCGTGCACAGGTCCAGCACTTCTTCAACGGCTCCTTTACAAATAAGCAAATGTTTATGATTAGGTCCCTCCAAAATAACCGACATGCGCCTCCGCTGAAAGTCGAAGGGGATCTCGTCAATTTTCTCGTAGGCCTCGCCTTCTTTTAAACAAGAATGAATATCCACGTGTTCCAGCACAGCCACATCTAAAAGGTTTTTCAGCCCGGTTTGATGAAAACTGTTCAGGTAGGCCCACTTCATCACCTCGTTATCTTCGTGGCCGTAAACATTCAGGTGCCTTTCCAAAACAATTTTATCCATGGTGAGCGTTCCGGTTTTATCGGTGCAAAGGATATCCATCGCTCCAATATTCTGGATGGCGTTAAGGCGCTTTACAACCACTTTGCGTTTCGACATGTTAACGGCGCCTTTTGCCAGGTTTGCCGTTACAATCATAGGCAGCATTGCAGGCGTAAGGCCGACTGCTATGGATATACCAAATAAAAAGGCCTGTAGCCAATCGTGTTTGGTAATGCCGTTTATAACAAAAACCAATGGCACCATTACCAGCATAAAGCGTATCAGCAAATAACTTACGCTGTTAACACCCTTATCAAAGCTCGTTTCGGCGCGTTTGCCAACCAGCGATTTCGAGAGCGATCCAAAGTAAGTGTCGGCTCCCGTGTTTACCACCGCGGCCATGGCGGTGCCACTCACCACGTTTGTGCCCATAAAACACACATTATTCAGCTCCAAAGGCGATTGTCTCGCCGCGCTGGCTGCGGCGCTCCCTATTTTTTCCACAGGGATCGCCTCTCCGGTCAGCATCGACTGGCTAACAAACAAGTCTTTTGATTGCAGGATGCGCACATCAGCAGGTATCATGTCCCCGGCCGAAAGCTGGATAATATCGCCCGGTACTAATTGCTTGATGTCTATTTCTTCTTTTCCTTCGGCTCTCACAACGGTTGCAGTCGTTTTAACCATTGACTTCAGTTTCTCGGCAGCCTGGTTGCTCCTGAACTCCTGCATAAAGCGCAGCATAACGCTTACGAGCACCATTGTGCTGATAACCGCAACCGTGGTATAGTCTCGTTCGCCGGGCTTTTGTATAATAACATCAGTGATAAGCGAAACCACCGCCAAAATGAACAAAACGCCGATAAAAGGATCGATGAATGCCTGTAAAAACTGGATATACCAGGCAGGCGCTTTTTCATTTATAACCTCATTTAACCCGAATACGTGAAAGCGGTCCGCTACTTCTTCTTCCGCCAGGCCATTAATATCGGTTTCCAAAAGGGCCAGAGATTTAGTGCTGCTGCAGGCAGCTATCGTTTTAAGCTTTGCGATAGAAGCTGAATCAAACTCCTGCGGGCTTTGGCCGTTGCTCCGCTGAATGAAGTTGTATTTCTTGATCTTTTCTTTTAAAGTAGTCGGCATGATAGGTCCTCCCGTTGGATTTTAGTATAGCCGCTTAAACCGGCTCAATTGAAGAATATTTTTTTATCATTGTCGCAGTCAACCTCAATCTTTATCCGCCAATTATAAATGAATTAGCAATTTGTAACATTAAGATAATGTTAAGTTTTGCTGGCTACGGCATTTAAAATAAACTTCAGCCCGGACCGCTGATCGCACAATGCCTATAGCGTGCAAAAAGCTGTAAAAGATGGCAACTTAAAAAGAAAAATTGAGCTAAATTTTGGAAAACACAGACCCGGTAAGCATCTTGAAGCTTATTTACCGGTGGTAAAGGGCAGTTTGCAGCGCATTGCGCGCCCACCGGCCTGCTTACCCTTAGCATAAAGGCTGACAGATTGATCATGCTGGTAACTATGACTCGGGCCTGCGTCCATTTTTAAATGATGATTAATTACAGGGATAACACCCAGATTTATTTCGCGCAAAAGTAGAATTTTAATTTGAAGATTTGAAGATTTGTCATTTTGAAAATAATAAAATGGGCGATTTTCAAATTGTCAAATGTTGGCATCAATAAATCTTCAAATTACGAAGAAAAGCGTATTTTAGTCGCACATGCAATCTTTTGAAATCGATAAATCCGACCTGCTCCGCATTGAAACTGCGCTTGAGGGGAATGACGCTGAATTAGAGGGCGTTTTGAGGGAGTATCATGCTTCTGAAATCGCCTTGTTGTTTGAAAAGCTGCCCCAGGAAGCGAAGGAAAGGATCATTAATATTCTGCCTACGGAGATCGCTTCGGAGGTAATTTCAGAAATGCACGAGGAACAGGCGCCCGGCGAATTACTGATCGGCCTTGACCCGGAAAAAAGATCGGAAATCGTTGAAGAACTGGATTACGACGATGCCACCGACATCATTTCGCAATTGGATGAAGAAGACCAGCAGGAAATTTTAGAAGACCTTGACCAGGAAGATGCCGACAGCATCCGTGCGTTGATGAAATATCCCGAAGATACCGCAGGTGGTATCATGAACTCGGACCTGATCAAGGTAAACATCAACCTGGATAAAAAAGACGCACTGGAAGAGATCATCCATCAATCGGAAGAGATGGAAGAGTTTTATGCCATCTATGTAGTTGACAACGAGGGTGTATTGCTGGGGATATTGTCTATAAAGTCCCTGTTGAAGGCACGGCCTGAGGCACGCGTGCGTGACCTTGTCAACACAGACTTTGTATTTGTTAAAGCTGATTTGGACCAGGAAGATGTTGCCGACCTGATCTCTCAATATAACCTTACCACAATTCCGGTTGTTGATGAACAGATGAAGTTGCTGGGGCGCATTACCGTTGACGATATCATCGACGTTATTGAAGAAGAAAGCACCGAGGATATTTTGAAAATATCGGGCGTATCGGAAGATGAGGAACTGAGCGGTAACTGGAAGGATGCGGTAAAAAGCCGCCTGCCCTGGCTGATCATCAACCTCGCTACAGCTTACCTGGCAGCATCGGTAGTAAGGCATTTCGACAGCACTGTGGCCCAGCTTTCCATTCTTGCGGCTTATATGACCATTATCGCCGGGATGGGCGGGAACGCCGCTACACAAGCCCTTGCGGTTACCGTAAGGCGTATATCATTAAATGACCTGACCGACAAACAAGCCTACAATGCTGTAATAAAGGAATTTTTGGTAGGGTTGATAAACGGCGCGGCCAATGGCCTGGTCGTTTTTTTTATTGCCCTGTTTTACGATGCAGATCCTATGCTGGGCCTGGTTTTATTTTTGGCGATGACCGGGAACCTGGTCGTAGCGGGGCTAACGGGAGCTTCGATACCGTTAATATTGAAAAGGGTTGGGATTGACCCGGCTGTGGCATCCTCCATCATTATCACTACATTTACCGATTGCGCGGGATTTTTCCTCCCTCTATGGTTCGCGTCAAAATTACTTTTAGATTCGCACCATCATTTGATTCATTACCATTTATAAGAACCAAGAGTCAAGAACCAAGACAAATACCCGATACGACCAAAGCAATATGGCTGAAATAAGATACAATTGGACAAAGGAAGAGATAGCCCAAATTTACCACAAGCCTTTATTAGACCTTGTATACGAGGCGGCGACCGTTCATCGCGAAAATAAGGACTATGCCGAAGTGCAGATCAGTTCGCTGATATCGATAAAAACCGGCGGCTGCCCGGAGGACTGCGCTTACTGCCCGCAGGCGGCACGTTATAACACTGGCGTTGATGTACATGCCATTATGCCAAAAGAAGAAGTGATAGCCGCCGCGGAAAAAGCCAAAGCGGGCGGCGCCTCGAGGCTGTGCATGGGAGCTGCCTGGCGCGAGGTGCGCGATAACCGCGATTTTGATAAGGTAATTGATATGGTGAAGGCTGTTAACGAGCTGGATATGGAGGTTTGCTGCACCCTGGGCATGCTGACCGAAAGCCAGGCGCAAAGACTGGCCGACGCGGGCTTGTATGCCTACAACCACAACCTGGATACCTCGGAAGAAGATTATAAACGCATTATTACCACCCGTACTTACGACGAACGCCTGAAAACGCTGGAGCATGTGCGCAAAGCGAAGATCACCGTGTGCAGCGGCGGTATAATAGGCTTGGGTGAAACGGTTGACGACCGTATTTCGATGCTAAAAACCCTATCGAACCTGCCGAAACACCCGGAATCAGTGCCTATTAATGCATTGGTGCCCATTAAGGGGACGCCTTTGGCCGACCAGCCGCGGGTTTCGGTATGGGACATGGTGCGGATGATCGCAACCACGCGTATTATTATGCCCAAAACCGTGGTAAGGCTTTCGGCAGGGCGAACTGAAATGAGCACGGTTGAACAGGCCTTTTGCTTTATGGCAGGAGCGAATTCGATATTTGCAGGCGATAAGCTGTTGACCACACCGAACCCGTCCTTTGACACCGATATGGCGATGTTTGAATTGCTGGGATTGAAACCGAGGAAAGCGTTTAAGAATGGACGGGTAGTTAAGGAGGTTGAAGAGGTTTAGGTATAAAAAATATCCCATTAATAACTAATAACTTTATATTTGGCCTCCGAAAAGCGGTTTTTGTGACGCTGAATAAATTTTATGTCGAGTATTGCTGCCGAAATAAGTGCTAAATATGAGTTGATTGTAGGGTTGGAGGTACACGCACAATTATCTACGTTAAGCAAATCTTTTTCATCCGACTCCGCTGCATTCGGCGGCGGCGCCAATACCCACATCAGCCCGGTTTCGCTGGGACATCCCGGCACTTTGCCGCGCATCAACAAAAAAATGGTAGAGTACGCGGTAAAAATGGGCCTGGCCTGTAACAGCAGCATCAACCTGTACCATACGTTTGCCCGCAAAAATTATTTTTATGCCGATCTGCCCAAGGGTTACCAAATTACCCAGGATCATCTGCCCGTTTGCGTGGGCGGTTTTGTCCCGGTACGGCTTAGCGGCGGGATAACCAAAAATATCGCCATACATCATATCCATATGGAAGAAGATGCCGGTAAAAGCATGCACGACCAGCATCATAAAGATTCCCTGATCGACCTGAACAGGGCAGGGGTGCCGTTGATCGAGATCGTAAGTGAGCCGGATATGCGCAGCGCTGAAGAAGCCGCACAATTTTTAACCGAATTGCGTAAACTTGTGCGTTACCTGGATATTTGCGATGGCAATATGGAGGAAGGCAGCCTGCGCTGCGATGCTAATATTTCCGTACGCTTAAAAGGTTCATTAGTTTATAATAACCGCTGCGAGGTGAAAAACCTTAATTCAATACGTAACCTGCAGCGGGCTATCGAACATGAATTTGACCGGCAGGTAGCTGTGATGGAAAAAGGCGGCTTTATCGAACAAAATACTTTAAACTTTAATGCCGATACCGGCGAGACCTCGGTGTTGCGGTCGAAAGAAATGGCAAATGATTATCGCTATTTCCCCGAACCTGACTTAACACCTGTCGTGCTGACCCGTGCTTACCTCCAGGAGATCCAAAATGCGATGCCGGCACTACCGGCCGAACTTTTTGCCAAATATACCCGGCAATTGGGTTTATCGGATTATGATGCCGGGGTGATCACAGCTGAAAAAGAATTTGCGTTGTACTTTGACGAACTGCTGAAGCATACTTCAAACTGCAAAGCTGCCGTTAACTGGTTAATGGGGCCTGTTAAGTCATATTTAAACGAGTCGGGAAAGTCTTTCGATGATTTTGAAATAAAACCGGACCGGCTTGCGGGAATGATCGCTCTGATCGATGCCGGAAAGATCAATTATTCACTGGCAACCCAAAAGCTTTTTCCTGCGTTATTAAAATCGCCGGGCAAAAATGCTGAAGAGCTTGCTGCAGAATTGAACATCCTGATCAGCGGTGATAAAATAGATGTCAGTCAATTTATACAGGATGCCATGGCCAAATACCCTGATAAGGTGATTGAGTATCAAAAAGGAAAAAAGGGCGTATTGGGCCTGTTTATGGGTGAAATAATGAAGAGCTCAAAAGGAAAGATCGACCCGCAAAAAACAAATCAATTGCTGATAAAAGAGTTAAAATCAAAATAAATGTGAGACATGAGATGTGAGATTTGAGACAAAAAATAAAACGGATTTGAATCTCACATCTCATGTCTCACATCTCATATCTCAATAAAAAGAAATGAAAAGAAACACCGTTTATTACGTCACTATTATCTTACTGCCTTTATTCCTGTTCTCGTGCAAGAATAAAGATGCATTTACTGTTTCCGGAACAATTTCAAACCCTGGAAGCCTGAAAAAGATCACGCTGATTGCCGAAACCGCCAATGGCATTACCGTGGTCGACTCGACCAACTTAAGCGACCAGGGTAAGTTTGCCTTTAAACGCAACGCGCCTTATCCAAACCTTTACCGGCTGCGGGTTGGGGGAAGCATCTTTGATTTTATTGCCAAAAATGGCGATGAAATAGAGTTCAACACTAATTTAACGGATAAAACGCGAAGTTATACAATTACCGGCTCCGACGAGTCTGAGAAGATAAAAGACTTTAACAAACTAAGCAACCAATACGGCGATATAAACACGAAGATCAGCGACGAATATATGAATAAGGCACAGAGCATCCGGCGGGGAAAAGATTCAATAAAAAAATCCGACTCGCTGGTGAATGTTTATTTGCCCATACTCAAAAAAAACTTTAACGATTATAGCCTGGCTGTTTTAAAGTTTATGAATGACAATGTAAACTCGCTGGCGAGTTTTTATGCCGCTTCGTCGCTTGATTCGGTTAAGTACGAGTCGCAACTGGTGGCTTATGCAGATACCATTAAGGATAAGTTTAAGGATAACCCCGCGGTTCAGCAATTCGTTCAGGGTAAAATGGCTATAAAGCCGCTAACTGTTGGGCACAAAGCGCCGGATTTTACTACCGGCGGCATAGATGGCAAGCCGGTTAAATTATCTGACTACAAAGGCAAATATGTTCTGCTTGATTTTTGGGCCTCGTGGTGCGGCCCCTGCCGGCAGGAAAATCCCAACGTGGTTAAACAATATGCTATTTACAAACAGCTGGGGCTCAATATACTGGGCATTTCGCTGGATGTTGATAAAGGCGCATGGGAACAGGCGGTCGATCATGATAAGCTAACCTGGGCGCATGCATCTGATTTGAAAAACTGGGAGGGCCCTACCGAAAAGCTTTACCATATCGTATCGATCCCTTCCAATTTTATCATAAACCCTGAAGGGGTGATCGTCGCAAAGAACGTAACCGGGACCGATCTTGAAGAATTTTTAAAGAAAACATTTAGCAAGCCTCAATAAATCGTTAAAATAAGGTAACATTTAACAATTTATTAATATTAAATTTACCGTATTATTCTTTTGCGCGCCTACTTTTACGCAAAAAATTAACTTGCATGAGCACCTCAACCAAACAAAAAATTCTAATTGTTGATGACGAGCCCGATATTTTAGAACTGATCGAGTATAACCTGAAAAAAGAGGGTTACCAGGTATTCCTGGCGCGTAACGGC
>Ga0207103_10029_pt2 | contig 41656 bp, 44 predicted proteins | sample Alteio_BWMinHeat_81_FD_153546 | JGI IMG/M metagenome (GOLD analysis project Ga0207103, IMG submission 153546) | Enriched cells from forest soil in Barre Woods Harvard Forest LTER site, Petersham, Massachusetts, United States -... | ecosystem: Environmental > Terrestrial > Soil > Temperate forest >...
ACCGAGGGCAAAGACGGGCCGCTCCTGGATTGCATGGATGGGCGCCGGCACGATCGCCATCGCCCTCGCTATTGTGATGTGGCCCGGAGCAGGGCGGCGATCAGCCTCCCGGATGCGCGAACCGCATCTCCCCTTCGGCTCCGCCGAACAGGCCTATGCTGTGAATCTTCAGATTGAAAACCTGGCTCTCAGTCGCGCCGAAAATTTTCTAAATCAGGAAGTCACCACGCTTGCCGGCGGCATCACCAATGCGGGCAATCTCCCGCTGGCCAATGTTGAACTTACGGTCGAATTTTCAGATCAACTTGGCCAAGTCGTCCTGCGCGAATCGCGGGCTGTGTTCGCTGCTCAGGCGGCACCGGTTGCTCCCGGCGAGCGCCGCGATTTTGAAATCTCCTTCGAGCACATCCCCTCTTCGTGGAACGTTCAGCAGCCTCTCGTCCGAGTCTCCGGTATCCTGTTTACTTCCAAAAAAAGAATAGTCCAGAAGTTAATTATTTCCTTCGTACCCTTTGCCGTGGACCTCTCCGCCGAGCTGCAAGCCTGCCTCCAGGAGTTCGCCGGGCGATGGCGCCATCGAAATTAGCGAGAATGGCGGCCCAGTGGCTCCTTTCTCGGGACTCTCTTGGGAGTGCCCAGCGCTTCGGAGAAACCTCTCCTGCATCTGTGGCCGGATAGTTACGGTCTAACGCGACGCGTTTTGGCCACTAGCGACCATTCCGATCAACGTCTCGCGGTTGCTGTCGAGCGTTTCGGATGCAGCAAACCTGCCCGTCGCGAATTTATTCGCCTTGAATTCGAGCGCGCCCACGCGACCTATCCCGCGAAGTTTTCGGCAGTGGCCACGGCGATCTTCGCGGGATCCCATCTCGACGTCGCCTCTGGCAACTCTTCCTTTTTGTGGAGATTTTCAACATACTTTCTTGCCTGCGAAATGCCCTGTTCCGAATTCCCCAGGCACAGTAGAATTATCTCTATCAGTCCCCAGGGAGCGCATATTGGATTTTTCCGCCACCGTCCGGCATTCGGCACAAGCTTCTCTCATCGATCTTCGGGGCCGTCTCACTTTTTTCGAAGTCGGCGTTCTGCGCGAGAACGTCACTCGCCTTCTCGGCGAAGGCCACAAGCACATCGTCCTCAACCTGAGCGCATTGCAGTATTTGGACAGTTCCGGAATCGGCGAGCTCGCGCGCATCTATGTAATGGTGCTCAAAAGCGGCGGGGAAATGAAGGTTGTCGGATTATCTCGCAACGTCGAGGAAATTCTGAAAGTCACTCATCTCTACCAGCTGTTCCCGGAATTTCCGGACGAACAAGCCGCATTGCAAAGTTTCTCCGGCGCCGATAAACTGTCGGGAAGCACCTAGTAGAAAAATACTAGAAAAAAATTCATCCCCAAAAGGAGAGAAGCAGCTAAGGCGTTGGGCCTTAGCTGCTTCCCGGGGTGTGTCCTCGAAGTGGTTAGTTATTAATTTAGATGCGTGCCAGCGAAAAAGGTTTCACCGCCTTCAAAAAAATTTCCCGCCGCGAAAGTTGCCGAAAACTCTAGTAAAACAAATACTTACGCCAACGCTCGTCTCGGTGTCCGATGAGCCGCATCAATTGCCGTGAAGTATGCAGCGTGAACGGCCGCGGCCGTCGCGCGAGTTTGAATCCGGCCTCTTCCGGCGTCCGGTCACCCTTGCTGTTGTTGCAGCGGTAGCAGCACGCCACCAGGTTTTCCCACGAAGAACGCCCGCCCCGCGACCGCGGCACAACATGGTCCAGCGTCAATTCCGAACTGGGAAAAATCCTCCCACAGAACTGGCAGGTATTGCGGTCTCGCAACAGGATATTCTTCCGCGAAAGGGCCCGGCTCTGCTGGGGGATATGGCGGTAGGCAAGCAGACGAATCACCGAAGGTACTTTGTGTGCATGCGCCGCCGAATGTACTTCCGCACTGTGCATTTCCTCGGCCTGCGCCACTCCTTTCAGGAGCAGCACCATCGCGCGTCGGACCGCCGTCACGTTGATCGGTTCGTACGTCGCGTTGAGTACGAGCACAGGCTCTTGCATCAGCGATGCACGCCTCGGCAAGATTGGGTTGTGGGTTCTACTGTCGGCGGGATCCAGGGACCCGGGCGCAGCGGGGCAACCCGCCTCGGGGGCGTACCGCCCTCGGAAATCGCGCGACTTTGGCCGGTTTGCGCTCATCGCGCTACCTGAGTTCACCAACCTAAGCTACAGGTTACCACTATCCGGGGCCGGCAGGGGATTTCTCATCGACCGTTGGTTCAACGACAGACTTGGCTCCCGACGCAAGCAACGCCTTCGCACAGGTGAAGCGTTGTCCCCGTAGTCATTACATCATCTAGCAGTAAGACGCGTTTTTTGTCAACTTGGCTGCCTGGACGTGTGGCAAAAGCGCCACGAACGGACTCCCAGCGCTCCTCCAATCGAAGCGCGAAGCACCTGTTTGTTCGACCGCGGTCAACAGAACTGCCTTATGCTCTCGTTCGTCGTTCCCTGGAGAGGTACCGGTACCACGGCGGTTTGCTGCCCGCAGCTCGCCCTCCGGCCGGGACGGTTCTGCCAACTCTTTCTCGAAAACCCCGGCGCTCCCACCTGAGCGAGAGAATCGCCCGCCCCTTTAGCCGGTTGTCAGTCCCGTAACTTCTTGCGCGTTCAAACGCATGAGTCTTCGGCCGGCGCGCCCGGCAACCGGCGGATTCCCTTTTAAAAAGCACTCGGCTCGCCTACGTCCGCAGCTTGTCGCAAAGCCGGCGGTCAGGAAGAGCCTTCTGCCCTAGGGCAGCGGAGAAATCTACGCTTCTCGCCTTATGTCAAATGAGATAATTAAGGCTAAGGTAATTTCAAGGGGAAGGCAGCCCTAAACACGTAGGGCCGACCTTTTTGGGTCGGCCGCTTTCCCCTGGCTTTACCTTGGGCTGCGCTACAACAGACCCTGTTCCATCTTCTCCTGACAGGTGATGCAGTGCTTGGCCCATGGTACCGCCTCGAGCCGTTTCTGCTGCAGCTCTTCCTGGCAGTTCGCACAAACGCCGTAGTCATCGGTGTTGATGCGCTTCAGCGCTGCATCGATCATATTCAGAATCGTGCGGTCCGTGTTAGTCATGCCAAAAAGAAACTCCTTGGTGTAAGAGTTCGCTGCCTTGTCCGCGAGGTCCACCGTCGGATCTTCGTCCGCAGTTCGCCCTTCTTCTTGCGTGCGTGCGATCGTCTTCATCAACTCCTCGCGCCGCGTTTGTAGTTTCTTTCTGTAGTAATCGAGCCTTTTCTTGTCCATGGAAGTCCCGCCCCTCTGTCCACTTTCGGGGCCATCTAAAAACTCCGTAGTGTAGACCTGCGGGTTCCGAGTGTCAAGTTCAAGGGCCCGGCTGTGCCCCTTAGGAGTGACTAGGTACGCAGAAATTCCGCCGGCTCGCTTCGTTGTTCTTGTGGTTCTTGCCGCCCTGCTGGAAATCGATATTGCCAGGCGAACGCCGAACGGAGTATAGTCGATTATCGATATACTGATTATCGATTGCTTATGCCAAAAAGAAAACTCCATCCATTGCCTTCGGCTGCGTTCCATATCCTGATTTCCCTTGCGGAGCAAGATCTCCACGGTTACGGCATTATGCGGCAAGTTGCCGAGCAGACCGACGGCCGCATGCGGCTGGGCCCCGGGACCCTCTACAGCTCGATTCAGTCTCTGCTCGAACAAAGATTTATCGAAGAGCTGGACCCGCGTGAGGACATAAAACTCGGCCAGGAGCGACGCCGGTATTACCGGTTGACCTCCGCTGGACGGAAGCTGGCGCGCAGCGAAGCCGAAAGACTTGCCGACTTGCTCCGTGTTGCACGTGCCAGAAAGATCCTAAGGGGGGAGTATGTCTGAAAAGGTATATGCCTTGCTGCTCCGCCTCTTTCCATCTCGTTTTCGTGAGGCCTATAGGGATGAAGCCCTGCAACTGTTCCGTGATCGTGCCCGCGATGAAAAAGGATTTTTGCCGCGCATCCGGCTCTGGCTAGACTTGTTTGCTGATCTGGCTATTTCCGTGCCGCGTCAGTACTTCTATGCTGAACCGGGGCTCCTCGGCGCTTCCGGCCAGCGGTTAGGCGCCACGCCTTCGTTTTATTTCCTTAGCGATGAAGCCCCCCGCGCGGGAGCGCTGCTTTTGGGAACCCTTCTGTCTTTGGCCGCGCTGCTCACATTTTCAAGTCTACTCAGCCAAGGCGGAAACCACCGGCCACGAATTGCCACGGCCCGCCAGCGCCAACGCGCCGCCGCTCCTCCTTCGACGGCGTCCGCACGTCCGGCCCCGCAGTCCGCCAGCGATACGAACTCTCCAGGCGGCAGCGAAGACGAACCCGTCGCATCAACATCCGGACCGTCGGCGAGTACGGCAACCCCGTTCCGTGCCGCTCAAGTCAAATCGGGCGATTCACGATCGACGGCCCTCCGGTGGCAGGAGCCTTCCCTATCTCCCCAACCGTCAATTCCACAGCTGGGGCGCACCGCCAGCTCAACCCAACCGGTGCAGGATGACGCCAACCCAACGACTACGACCGCGGTTCAGAACGAGAGGTTGGATGCTCGAGAGCGGCAACACGTGCTGGCTTCGGCGATCGCGAATTTAAAGCAGCACTACGTGTATCCAGACGTAGCGCAGAAGATGGCAGAAGCGCTGCGGACACACGAGAAGCGCGGCGACGATGATGCGACAACCGATGGTGAGGCTTTTGCTAAGCTGCTGACCATGCAGATGCGGGATGTGAGCCACGACATGCACCTAGAGCTGGTCTACAGCAGGTCCCTTCTGCCCCAGCACCCGACAGAACCAACACCGGAAGGCCTTGCTCGTTATCGCGCCGCAATGAATCAAGAAAACTGCACGTTTGAAAAGGTTGAGGTTTTGCCACGCAATATCGGCTATCTGAAGCTCAATTCGTTTCCTGATCTTTCTGTGTGCCGGACGACGGCGACGGCGGCAATGGCTTCTCTGAATCATGTGGACGCGCTGATCTTTGATTTGCGGGACAACCGTGGTGGCATGCCGGAGACGGTTGCACTGATGGCCGCCTACCTCTTCGACCACCCCGAGTACTTGTACAACCCCAGGGAAAATACGACGCGGCAGTCCTGGACGCTTTCCCCTGTTCCCGGAAACCGATTGGCGGACACGCCAGTGTATGTCTTGACGTCAGCCAAAACGTTTTCCGGTGCTGAGCAGTTCTGCTACGACCTGAAGATGCTGAAACGCATCACCCTGGTAGGTGAGAAGACCGGTGGCGGCGCACATTCGGGGGTTTGGCATCGCATCGATGACCACTTCGGAATGGGCATTCCTGAAACGAAACCGATCAATCCCTTTGCAGAGACCGACTGGGAAGGTACGGGCGTGGAGCCGGATGTGAAGGTGAAGGCCGGGGATGCACTGGCGACCGCAGTGAAGCTGGCGGAGAGCAAGCAGCAGAAGAAGTAGGCGATCGAGAGCTCACGAACTAGCTCCCGAAAATCGCAATTGGGCCATTTATGGCACCACCGGGAGAATCAGCGCCGACGGATGTGCCTTGTCATGGTAAATCACATTCGTTGCCTTGACCATGCGTGTTCCGCGAGCCTGGATTTCGCCGGTATTCAGGTTACGGTCGAACCGTGGAAAGTTGCTGCTTGAAACTTCCAGCCGTAGTTTGTGGCCCGCCAGAAACACATTGCTCGTCGCCCATAGATCCACCGTTAGGTGATACGTTTCGCCAGGATTGGTAAGTTCCGCCTTCTCCTGCGAGTTCCGGTAACGCATCCGCAAGATTCCGCTCGTCAGATTTTGCGCGAATCCGTTCGGCCAAACATCCACCAGCATCCCTGTAAAATCCGTGTCCACCGCCGAGCTGCTGGCATACAAGTCCAACGTAACCGGCCCGGTCACCTCGGTATCTTTCGCAAAAGCCAGGGTCGTGAACACCAGCACATCGCCGCGTGTTTCCGCGGGCCGCTGATCTTGCGGCCCGATCCCCGTCGGCAGGGGACCGCAGCAGAGCGGCCCGCCAATCGTGGGCGTAGCGTCGCTCGGGTCATAGATGTACTGTTCCGGTTTTTCTTCTGCGGGCGCTGCGGTGCTCAGCGTTCCGTTCCCCGCAAGTCCATTGGCCCCGCCGCCCGTCGAGTGCAGGTAGTAGCGCGTGCTTCTCGCGCGCGCCAAAGGCCAGTCATCTTCGTCGCGCCACTCGTTCTTCCCCATTACAAAAATTCTCACCGGCTTTTCGTTCTCCACGCCATTGGCTTGCCCCTTCAGCAGCCAGTCATACCAACGCAGCATCATTTCATCCTGATCGATCGGCAGCTTCTCGCCAAAATCCACTCCGCCCACCCATCTGCTCTCCGATCCTCCCGCATGTCCGCCTACGTAGACGACCAGCCGCTGTCCGTTTTTCGCAGCGTCCGTCCCGCCTTCCTTCTTCAATCGCGTGTAGTTCCGCAGCGACCCCCCCAGAAAAATGTCGTACCACGCCGCAAAACTTAGCACCGGCACCTGAATATTCGCGTAGTGATCCTCGATCGACCACTGTTTCCAATAGGCGTCGAAACTCGGATGCGCCAGCCAATCCTTAAAGTACGGAGCAATCCCCGCCGCCGAAGGCGCTTCCAGCACAGCATAATCCGTCAGCGGCAACGTCTTCGTCCCCTCAAGCGCGTTGCTTTCTTCCGCGCGCCGCCGCATCGTATTCATCGCCAGTCCCGTGCTCCACGATTCGTTGAACCACTGCTCAAACGCCCCGCCCTGATAGGTCCACCCGTCGTGATAATTCGACGCCGTCACCGTCGGACAAATGCCCGCCAGATGCGGCGGCTTCGCAATGGCCGCCAGATACTGCGTGGCGCCCACGTACGACCCACCAAACATCCCCACCTTTCCATTCGCATACGGCAGCGCCGCCGCCCACTCCACCGTGTCGTACCCGTCCTGCGACTCGTTCTTGAACGTATACCACTCGCCCTCCGACATAAATCTGCCCCGTACGTCCTGTTCGACAACCACATACCCGCGGGCTGCCCCCCTCATCCCAAACGACGTCTCGTTCGTCTTGTCATACGGCGTGCGTACCAGCAGCACCGGAAATTTTCCTTCCGCCCTCGGCCGGTAAATATCTGCGCGCAGAGTCGCGCCGTCGCGCATCTTCGCGCCCACGTTGCGCTCGACCACCACGTCATATTTCTCGTCCGCTCTAATCACTGCGGGCACCGCCAGAACAAGGACCAACACAACTGCGGCATACGCCCGCGCTGCACGTGTCCAGACGCTAAAGCCATGTTGCCGAATCATTCGCATTGCGGTGCCTCCGTTCACTTTGCTCTAAGACTTCTCTCGCGATCGATCTGCTTGCTGCGGCTCAAATTCCTGGCGATGCACGGCGACCTTTTCTTCGGCGCGCCATCTGCCAAACCAGCGTTAGCAGCAAAAGAAGAATCACCACGCTGTACGAACGGTGCGAGACCGTCCACTCCTCGGGGATTAGCCACGCTCTCGCCAGCATGTCCTTTGCGTTCCTGGACGGCATTCGCGGCTGCTGGTCGAACAGTATCGCTTGGAGATTTTGCTCCAGGCGCTCGGTCGATCCATAGGCATTTCTCAGCACAACAATTACGCCGTCGCACTCCGGGTATCGCAATATCCAGGAAAAGAAGTTTCCAGGCAGGTCCCCGCGCATTTCTTCCATCGTGCCGCCCGCACCCGGTTCGCCCGGCTGTATTTTCGTTACAAACCATCCGTAACCCCAGTCGTGAATGCCGGGTCTAAAAATTTGATCGCGAATCTCTTTGGGCAGCCAGCCTCCATCGGAAAGTGCCAGGCTCCAGCGAAACAAATCTTCCACACTGGAATACATCGCTCCCGCCGAAAAAATATGCCCGCGATCTTCGTAAGGCCCCGGAACGTACCTTGGCCCGGCATGACGCACATAACCGGAAGCTCCTCCCTTTTGCGTCAGGTCATTGCCGTCCATGCCAGTGTCGTTCATCCCCAGAGGGTTGAGCAGCCTCTCCTGCAGCAATTCGTCGAAAGACTTTCCCGTCACTTCTTCCAGGATCAGACCCAGCAGATCATACCCGCAGTTGCTGTATTGCCACTTCGTTCCCGGATCAAACTGCAAGTTTTGCTGACAGAATTTTTCAGCGAAGGCCTGGGGCTCGTAATGCTGGCTTGCCGCTTCGGAATCCGAAAACTCGGGGAAATCGAAATCCGGGGGCAAGCCCGACGTGTGCCGCAATAGCTGCTCGACAGTCATGCGCCCGCCGGTATCTTTGCGATACCACGGCAGATACTCGGTGATTCTGGCTTCCAGCCGAATCTTGCCTTCCGCCACCCGCTGCAGCACCAGCACGGCAGTAAATTGTTTTGTGAGGGAAGCGATGCCGAACTTCGTGCGCGGCGTATTTGGCGTGCGCGACTCCATGTTGGCGTAGCCGACGCCTTTTTCGTAGATGATCTCTCCGCGCTCTGCCACCAGCACAGCGCCGTTGAGGTACCCGTACTTCTCGTAGCGCGACACCAGCGCGTCGATCCGCGCGGCTTTGGCGGATGTCCCTTCACCTCCCGCGGCGCAGGCTCCTGGAGGCAGCAAAACCAGGAGCAGCGCCAAGCTGAGACTTCGCACCACGCACGAGAGAATACGATTCACGCAACCTGAAAAGCAATCTTGAGCCCGAACGCCTCGCCTTTCGCTCCCCAATTACAAGCTTCCTTTCCAAGTGCTCCGCGCCCTCGCGTCCCCGTCATTTGCGTGGGCTGCCAACGGGCTGCGCCACTACCACGGACTTACAGCCTCACCCGGCACTCTGCTCGCGCGTCTCTTCAAGAATACTCAGCCTTTTGCAACACGCTTTTTCTTTTTGTTGCCGAGAGCAACGAAGTAAAATACAAGAGCGATAACTAGCACGCCCAAAACGATCGCCCCGAACGGATTCCCGATTTTCACGAGCAAAGGCAGCATCTTTCGGCCATAGCGCGCCGCTAGGTAAGCCAGGATCATGTACCGTACAATTCGTCCCAGCGTCATAGCCGCCAAGAATTTCTTCACCGAATAGTGCATCGCGCCGGCCGTCAGCACAAACGGAACCAGCGGCATCGGTGGCGGCAACAGAGCGGGAATCGCGATAGCGGCAAATCCACGTTGCGCAAAAATCTTGGTGACTTTCTTCATCGTTTTTGGGGACAGCCGCTTTTCGAGCGTTTCCTCTCCGCCTTTGCGCGCCAGCCTGTAGGTAACGAAGGCGCCGAGTACCGACCCAATCGTCGCCATCACCGCGTAGTAAGGCCACAGCTTTGCGTCGCGTGCCGCCAAGACGATCGTCAGCACATCCATGCTTCCGGGTATTGGAATTACGGAGCTGTCGAGTAGTCCCAGCGGTATAAAGCCCAAGGCGCCAAGATGATAAATCCAGCGTCTCACGCTGTGCGCTACGGTCGGTGTTGCGGCCGCGATGAGCTGTAGTTTAAGCATCTTCTTGGGAGGTCAGCACTATTCTTGCATGCGGTAACGATGGCGCTTCACGACGTGACCAGCATTCCCGCAGCCGCCGCCGTCATTACCAGAAACGTGGCCCAACCCAAATATCTCAGCACCGGCGAATTCACGTGTTCTCCCATGACCTTGCGGCTGCTCGTCAAAAGAATTACCAGCAAAATCAGCGGCGGTGCCAACAATCCGTTGATGACTGCCGACCAGAACAGCATTTTCACCGCGTTCAGGCCCACATAGTTCAGAGCAAAGCCTAACGCCATCGCCACCGCCATCACGCCGTAAAATTCCCGTGCTTTTTTCGGGCGGTCGGACATCGAACCCCGCCACTGCGCGGCTTCCGAGACGGCGTATGCGCACGAGCCTACCAATACGGGCACTCCAAGTATCCCTGTGCCGATGAGCCCCAGTGTGAAGAGCAGGTAGGCGCCGTTGCCGGCGAGTGGACGCAGCGCTTCAGCGGCCTGCCGTGCCGTTGTGATATCGGTTTGCCCGTGCACGTGCAACGTGGCGCCGGTCGTCAAAATGATGAAATACATGATGAAGTTCGAGAAAAACATTCCCACGACCGTGTCCGTGCGTGCATCTCTTAATTCCTCTTTAGTTGAGCCTTTGCGCTGCTTAAGCTTCATTCGACCTTTAGCGCGTTCTTCTTCCACCTCTTCCGCGGCCTGCCAGAAAAAAAGATATGGAGAAATTGTCGTCCCCAGAATCCCTACCAGCACGGCTAGGAAACCGCGCGACCATTCCAGGTGCGGTACCAGTGTCACCCGCAGCGCCTGTTTCCAGTCCACGTGCGCGTAAAACGATGCCAGCACATACGCGAACAGCACCAGCGTGATCCACTTGAAAATCCGCGCAATCTGCTTGTAGGACGTCCATAACAACAGCGCAAAAATCAGCAGTGCATAAACCGGGATCCACACAAGCGGCCGGATTCCCGTGACGAGTTCCGTGGCTTCCGCCATGCCGCCGAGATCCGCTCCGATGTTGATAAAATTCGCCACAACCAGGATGGAGCATGCTCCCCACAGCACCCATCGCGGATAGTTGCTGCGCACCGCTGCGGCCAGCCCCTGCCCCGTGACCATGCCGAGCCTCGCGCACATGAGCTGCACCGCGGTCATCAGCGGAAACGTGAGCAGCGCGATCCACAGCGTCGTGTATCCGTACGCCGCGCCCGCCACTGAATAGGTCGAAATTCCAGACGGATCATCGTCCGCGGCTCCGGTGATAAGTCCCGGCCCCAAAGTCCCCAACACCCTGCGCAGGAAGCCCGCGTTCTGGGGACTTGCCTGCGCACGGCCGAGCGATTTACGTGGTCCTTGGTCAGCTGGCGTCCTTCCAGGCATCAGTCCATCACGATCCGTTGTTAGAAGATTCGCGCCATCGCAGGATAGCTCTCGGCGCGCATCCGAAATAAGACTTCTCTAGCATGTGCGAGGACAACATACCTTGCAATCCCATAAATCACGGAGACGCAAGCGGGCCCTGGGATGCAATGGTTGACAATCCCGCGGTTCTCGTTGCAAATGGACTGGCTGAAAATATGCCCGTCACTCCAGCGAGCCGCCCATGAATATCCTCGACTTACTTGTCGGCAAGCCGATCCCGACCTCCGACGAACGCGCTGAGCAGATCGGGCCCGCACAGGGTGTTCCGATCTTCGGGTTGGATGGACTGAGCTCTGCGGCCTACGGGCCCGAAGCGGCTCTTAGTTTGCTGATTCCACTGGGACTTATGGGCGTGCAGTACATCGTGCCGATAAGCGCCGCGATCATCACCTTGCTGGTCATTGTCTATTTCTCCTACCGCCAGACGATTGCGGCCTATCCTTCGGGCGGCGGTTCGTACACCGTGGCGCGCTACAACCTGGGAGCGTTCCCGAGTTTGCTGGCTGCGGCTGCTCTTTTGACGGACTACATTCTTACGGCGGCGGTGGGTATCTCGGCCGGCGTGGGAGCTCTGGTTTCCGCGGTTCCTTCTTTTTTGCCGCATACGGTAGCGATCTGCATCGGGATTCTTTTTGCCATTACCGTCATCAATCTGCGGGGAGTGCGCGAAGCCGGCGTCGCATTCATGGTCCCCACGTACCTGTTTGTCGGAACGCTCTTAATCACGATAGCGGCCGGACTAGTGCGGACGATGCTTAGCGGCGGGCACCCAACGCCTCTTGCAGCTTTGCCGGCGGCGCCGCCGGTGACCGCAGCGGTCAGCTATTGGCTACTCTTGAAGGTTTTCTCAAGTGGCTGTACGGCGCTTACCGGAGTTGAAGCGGTCAGCAATGGCGTGAAAGCGTTTCGCGAGCCTGCGGTGAAAAGCGCGCAGCGAACTTTGACAATTATTATTTTTCTCCTGGCGTTGATGCTCGCCGGGATTTCCTATCTTGCGAAGATTTACGGGATTGCGGCCACCGATCCGGGAAAACCTGGTTATCAGAGCTTGCTATCGATGCTGATTGCGGCCGTGTTTGGCAAGGGTATTTTTTACTACCTCACGATGGCGTCGATTCTGCTGGTGCTTTCGCTTTCGGCAAATACGGCGTTCGCGGACTTTCCGCGCCTTTGCCGGGCCATCGCTTCGAACAACTATTTGCCGCACGCCTTTGGGTATCGTGGGCGGCGGCTGGTGTACACATACGGGATTGTGGTTTTGGCGGTCTTGACGGCTTTGCTGCTGATTGTCTTTGGAGGTGTCACTGACAATCTCATTCCGTTGTACGCCGTCGGTGCGTTTCTGGCGTTTACTTTGTCGCAGTTTGGCATGGTAGTGCACTGGGGGAAAAAGCGTGGCCCGCACTGGGTGAAGAGCGCGATGGTTAACGGGCTGGGCGGTTTCGTTACCGGGATTACCGTAGTTGTGGTTCTCGTCGCGAAATTCGCCGAGGGCGCATGGATCACGCTGCTCTTTATTCCCCTGCTGATCGTTTTCTTTCGCCTTATACGACGACACTATCACGCCGTTTCCGTCGCGACGCGAACCAGCGAGCCGGTCGTCCCCGCGAACCACGCACAGCGCCCGATCGTGGTTGTCCCCGTCGATCGCTGGAGCTGCATTCTTAAACAAGCGATGGAATTCGCGTCCCGGATTTCCCCGGAGATTATCGCGATTCACGTCGAACCTGGGGAGCATTCAGAGTTGCTACACGAAGATTGGGAGCGTTACGTCGAACTGCCCTTTCGCAACTCGGGAGCCGAGCCGCCGACATTCCTGGCGCTGCCGTCTCCGTACCGGTTCGTCATCGTTCCGCTCGTGCAGTACATTCTGGAGCTTTCAGAGAAGCATCCCGAGCGACGGATTGTAGTGGTCATTCCCGAATTGGTCGAAGATCGCTGGTACGAATATTTCCTGCATAACCAGCGTGGGCGCCTGCTGGAGTGGACGTTACTGGTCCGCGGCAACGAGCGGATATTCACGGTGTCATCGCCTTATCACATCGCGGAAAAGGCCTGGTCCGGCACGCGGGCACAGGCGGAAGAATCCAAGAAACCATGAGCCTGCGGCCGCCCCGGACAGCGGAATACATCTTGCCTCTTGAAGGAACGTAAATGCCCACGGTAGCGAGTCGAAGGGCGTGCCGACCCAGCAGACAAAGAGGGATGGCTGTATCTCATTGTTAATAAAATACTTAAAGAAGCCCAAAGGGCCGGTTGTCGTAGACGCTTTGGCTCTTAACCTGCTTTATCCATATGTAACCGTATTTAACATGTCTTGGCATTGTTCACGGTTTGAGACGATACGAAGTCCCCGGAGAGGGCCACAAACTTGAAACGACTCATTCTGGTGTTTTCCTTTGCAGTTCTGCTTACTCCCTATGTCGCAAACGCGCGCGGCTGGAACGATAACGACGGCCACAAACGTCGTAAAAAGATAAGTGCAGATCAGATGGCCGCAGCGGGTCTGGCGACGGCTGCGATCCTCGGCGCGGCGGGGTATCTTGTATTGCGGAAGCGAAGCCACGCGTAGGGCGGAATTGTTTGTTGATCGAAGGCCTCAACCAGGCTCTAAAAACGAAAGCTTAGCGTGTCTCTGCCCTTAACCTCTGACACGAATTTTCGCTCCAGGATTTTTGTTCAAGAGGGGAACCTCACGGTTCCCCAGTTTTTTTTCCTCGCTCTACTACTTACGTTAGGTGCGACGGCCACGGACCAGTTCGCTGCGCCGTCGCTGTTTACCTCATCGCCGCTGTGGGCGGCGGCGCTTTGTCTGGCGCTTGTCTGGCGGCGGGGCCAGACGGAGTTCGAACGACATAAACAGACAAGCAACTCTAGTTCCGCGATTAGCTGGACCGCAGAGGCGGGGCCTTTGGGTTTTTCTCGCGCTCGAATCAGTTTGTTCGTTGGCGCGCATGTATTGCTCGTTTCCGCGGCGCGTCTTTTGCATGGCTCACTCGAGCCCATGGCCGGTGCTCTCCCCTTCGCGGGCTGGATTACTGCCGGTTTGAAATTGTCGGTGTTTCTGCCGACACTGTTGCTTCTGCCTTTGAAACCGTGGCGGATTCTCGCCCGGGCGTACGCGGCAGAAGGCATTGCAGCACTTGTCGTGCTCTTCACTTTTTTTCCGGGACGCATTCTCACATCGATTTGGCCGTGGTACGGCCAGGTACTCGGCAGGCTTGTTTTCTTTCTCTCCGGGTTTTTTGCGCCCGGGTTAACCTACACGAGCGCATTGACTCCGACGATTCATGGCCCAGATCTCGATGTAACGGTCCTTCTAGCTTGCTCCGGGATCAGCGGGATTGAGCTCTTTGACTATTTGTTTGCCTTCGTGGCGCTTCTCGACTGGAATCGGTTGCGCAAGGGTCGTACGCTGCTTGCTTATGTCGCTGGAATTACAGTGATGTTTGCCGGAAACGTCCTGCGCATCGCGTCCTTGGTGATCCTCGGCAACCGAGGATTTGCGGATGTAGTCGCTCGCTTTCACCTCTCGGCTGGCTGGATCTTCTTCTCCATCGTCTTTCTGGCATACCTTTCCTTGGCTTACCGAAGCCTTCTGATCGATTCAAAATGAAGGCCAGGCCAGTCTCAGCGTCAAGCTCCCCTCTCTATGAGAACTCTGAAATAGAATTCCAGTAGATGAAGAAGTGATATAAAGCTGACAAATCCCTCCCTTCCGATCTCTAAGTCAAACAAATTCTAGAGAGAATTTAGGAGACATCCTCCAGAAGTTCTCGTCTTCCCGTTTAGCCCCAAAGGACTTGAACCGTTTGCTCGGCTCGATTGGGTTGGTGGCCACCCGAGAGAGCTCCCCTGCAGACGGCCTGTGGTGGTTGTGCCGTCGGGGCAGGGGAGGAAGCGATGTTGGCCGCTCGCACCAATTCGTCGGCTGTTTTTCTGGTTTTGGCTCTCTGTTTGATTTATAGCCCAACCACCTTTTCGCAAAGTCCCACGTTTCTCCACGCTTCCAAGTCGCTGAACGGACGAACGAGTTCCGGTGCATGGCTGGCGAAATGTCAGACATCTCCGATCTATGCACCTGTCAGAGGACCTCTTGGCAATGGGACTGAATGGCTGGGCGTCGAGACCTCCATACCTGCGGATTCAAGCGTTCCAAGTGCCCGGGACGTCCTATGTGGGGAGCCAGCGGTTGCCTCACCGTCACGGACCTCGGCTGACGATCCGTGCACCGGGAATGTCACACAAGTCCTAGAAGTCCATGGTATTTCTGGCGGTTCTGCCTGCCATCAGTCGGAGGACGCGGTGGTGGCCGAACTGTCAGGGCTTGGCAAGGCAGGCGTAAAGATCTCCCGAGCCCGCCGAGAGGTTCTGGACATTCTTCGCTCCGGAAATGCGTGCGCGGAATGGTTCGCAACGAAGGACACAAACCCCGCAGAGACGTTTGGGTCGCTCAGTTTTCTACTCGACAAGCGTGGACAGCAGAAGATTCTCGAGTCGGAACAGTCTGCGTCGAGCCACGTATGGCGTCAGCCATATGTCGCCAGAGCCACCCAGGATGGCGGAGCGCACACGGCGATAACCATCAATGCCAACGGCGCGTTCTATCGGACGCAAGGGAACGTCCTAAAAATGGCCCCGGAAGGGGGTCCTTTCGAGGCAGATGGCACGCGACTACTGACCGTGGGATCTTATCAAGGGGATACGCTGCCCGCGCGGATGGTGACTCTCCTGCATGAGTTTGGCCACATTATCGATCTGCTTCCTGAAGATGCGGATAATCTCGACGGCAAGTCCGTCCGCAACACGGACGAAGTGCTGCGTCACTGTCGCGCCGAGGTAGAAGCCCGCACGCAGCAAGCTAAGCAAACAGCGAACCCTTAGTTCGCGGCAGATTCTGCTCGAAGCTCAATCACCTTGACATTCTACTCGAAGCCTCCTACCTTCACATAGAATGTCTACTAAAGAACAGCGCGAGCGCATCGAGTTGCTCCAAGGAACTCTGGACTTGCTGATTCTCCGCACCCTGCGGCTCGGTCCGGCGCACGGTCACGCCGTCGCCAAATCCATCGAATTCAACTCCGAAGATGTGTTGCAGGTCGAACAAGGGTCGTTGTACCCCGCGCTGCACCGGCTCATCAAGCGCGGCTGGATTTCGGTGGAAGCCGGAACCTCAGAGAACAATCGCCGGGCCAAGTATTACAAGCTAACCGCCAAGGGCCGGAGGCGACTGACCGTTGAGACGCGCAAGTGGGACAAGCTAGCCGGAGCGATCGCACGGATTCTGCGGCCGACGCAGCAGGAGGGCGAATCTTGAGGCGCAAGCGCATGTTGGAAGCGCTCGAAGAGGACATCCGCGATCACATCGAGCGAGAAACGCAAGACAACATCGAGCGCGGCATGTCGCCCGATGAAGCCCGCTCCGCAGCCAGGCGCAAGTTCGGCAATGTGACGCAGGTCAAGGAGGAGACCCGGGACGTCTGGAGCTTCATTTGGCTTGAGCAGTTACTCGAGGACATCCGTTTCGGGGTGCGCTTGCTGTGCAAGAATCCTGGATTCACTACTGTCGCCGTGCTCACCCTGGCTCTCGGAATCGGCGCTAATGCCGCTGTCTTCTCCGTGGTCTACGCCGTTCTCCTGCGGCCGCTGCCTTACAAAGAGCCCTCCCGTCTGGTCGTGCTCAATGAGACCACGCCGAAGGTTGGCGTCGTCTCTGTGTCGTATCCAAATTTTTCTGATTGGCGCGCCGCGAGCCACACCTTTTCGCAGATGGCCGCCGTTTACGCCGTCGGCTTCAATCTTGCCGGCGTAACCCAGCCGGAAAACATCAGCGGCGACGCGGTCTCGCCGAATTTTCTTTCCATGATGGGCGTCCGCCCGATCCTGGGGCGGGATTTCGACGCCGCGGAAGAGAAAGCCGGAACCGCGCCGGTGGTCTTGCTGAGTTATGCCCTATGGCAATCACATCTCGGAGGTGATCGAAACGCCGTCGGTAAAGCGATTACCCTCGATGGCCGAAGCTTCACGATTGTTGGCGTGCTACCGCCGAGTTACCGTTCCCTCGACATGACCGACGTGATGTTGCCGATCGGCGTGTGGGCTACGGACAATGCCGAGCGGGTCAAGGAGCGTGGCGAACGCGGCGACATGGTGGTGATTGGGAGGCTCGCGCCGAGCGTAACATTCGCGCAAGCGCGAGCGGAGATGGAAGGCATTGCGGCGCGGCTCGCCAAGCAATACCCGGCAAGCAATGATCAATTCAGCGTGGCGCTGCTGCCGATTCGCGAGGCGTTCGTTGGCGATGTAAAGACCGCAATTCTGGTGCTTTTTGGTGCGGTATTGTTCGTGCTACTAATTGCGTGCGCGAATGTGGCGAATTTGTTCCTGGTTCGCGGGGCCAGCCGTACCAAAGAGGTTGCGCTACGCATCGCCTTTGGCGCGACCCGCGTCCGCATCGTGCGTCAATTGCTGACCGAGAGTTTTATTCTGGCGTGCTTCGGCGGGGTTGTCGGCGTGGCGCTGGCAATGGGAGGAATTCGCGGAATGGCGCAGTTGATTTCTCCGGACATGCTGTCTGGCACCATCGTGAATCTAAATGGCGCGGTCCTGCTGTTTGTGGGAGGCGTGGTGCTGCTGGCAGCCTTCATTTTCGGTTTGGCGCCGGCCCTGCATTCGACCAAGCCCGACGTGCAATCGGAATTGAAAGAAGGGGGCCGCACATCTAGCGCCGGCGCGTCGCAAAACCGGCTTCGCGGCGCACTGGTAGTTGCAGAAACGTCGCTGGCGCTAGTTCTTCTGATCGGCGCGGGGTTGATGATGAAAAGCCTATATCGCTTGCTGGAGGTCGATCCCGGGTTTCGGCCCGACCGTGTGCTGACGATGGGAATCGATTTGCGGACGCAGCAATATTCGAAAGATCCTGCTGTGCTGAACTTTTGGCAACAGCTGCTCGATCGCGTGCGCGTGCTGCCGAGTGTTGAAAGTGCGGCGGTGGGAACGGTGATTCCACTCACAGATAGTCACAGCCGCGCGGACATTACCATCGAGGGAATGGCTCTGCCAACGCCTGGGAACTATCCGCATCCCGATGTTCATATCGTTAGCCCGGGCTATGTGAAGACACTCGGAATTTCCCTGCTACGCGGCCGAACCTTCACCGATGAAGACAGCGAAAACGCTCCGCTTGTAGGGATGATCAACGCGATGGTGGCGCGGCGTTTTTTCCAGAACGAGGATCCCGTAGGTAAGCGCTTCATGTTTGGCCATCCGTTAGCGACGAATCCACCCAAGTGGCACACGATTGTCGGTGTTGTCGGCGACACGCGGCTCTACGGGCTAGCGAATCCGGCGCGGTTCGAAGTCTATGTGCCCCTTCGACAGAATGCTGAGAGCGGCATGGCTCTGGTCGTGAAATCGGGAGCCGATCCTCGGGCGCTGACTTCCGCGATTCGAGAGTCGGTGCAGTCGATTGACAAAGACCAGCCCATTCGCGCGATTTCAACCATGAAGGAACTGCTCAGCAATTCGGTGGCAACGCGCCGGATGACTCTGGTGCTGCTAGGCTTGTTTAGCGGGCTGGCGCTGATTCTTGGGGCCATTGGCATATACGGTGTAATTTCCTATTCGGTGGCGCAGCGTACTCATGAGATTGGCATTCGCATGGCGCTCGGCGCGCCGCGGCGCGATGTATTTAGGCTGGTCGTCGGCCAGGGCCTGAGACTCGCGGGCATCGGGATTGCCATCGGCATCGTTGGGGCGTTTGGGCTTGCGCGCCTGATGTCCAGCCTGCTCTATGGAATCAGCGCCGGCGATCTCGCAACGTTCGCCGGCGTATCCATTCTGCTTGCGCTCGTCGCAGTGCTCGCTTGCTACGTGCCCGCGCGCCGGGCGATGCGCGTTGATCCCACAGTGGCGTTGCGCTACGAATAATGCTGCGCGCAGTGATTGATAATCCTCTCTTAGAACAACGTGTCATAACCGCGGCTTCTGAATCCAGCCGGCACCCGCATAGATAGACAGTTCTCGAATCCCGTTTGTGGAATCCCGGGCGACTCGCAAAGACGAGGTGCCTTGGTGTTTTAAACTGCACAGTCCCCGCCGAATGTCACTGCTACCGTATGTGAGCATGGTGCGAATTCCCAATGAATAAGTTTGAGTGAGGAGCTCTATGACGACGACCGCTGCGAGATTGCAGAGCGAGTATCGCAAGTTGCGGGATCAACTGCTTGCGGCTGAGATGGCGCTGAAAGATCAACAAGAGAGTGTCGCTGCGCTTCGGAGACAACTCCCGATGGGACCCGCCGTTACCATCGACTACGTTTTTCGCGAGGGTCCCGCTGATATCTTTGACGAAGCTCCCGGCCAGTTCAAGGATGTCCGCCTGTCCGACTTATTCGCTCCCGGGAAGAATCGACTGATCGTCGATCACATGATGTGGGGGGCGACCGAGATGTCTGCCTGTCCGATGTGCACGATGTGGGCCGATGGATACAATGCCATCACTCCGCATGTTACCCAGAAAGCAAATTTCGTATTGGTGGCCAAGGTCGAAATCGGAGAACTCCGGGAATGGGCCCGGCGCCGCGGATGGAACAAAATCCGATTGTTATCGAGCGGCCCGTCTAGTTTCAACACGGATTTCCACGTTGAGGATGACAGAGGGCAACATCCTGGCGTCAGCGTGTTCAGCCGCGAGCCCGATGGCAAAATCCACCATTTTTATACCACCGAAGCCTCGCTTCACCCCGGATCAAACGGCAACCCACATCATCGGGGCATAGACCTTTTCTCCCCGGTCTGGAATCTGTTCGACCTCTTGCCAGAGGGACGCGAGAATTGGTCGCCTAAATTGTTTTATTAATTGGCGTCCATCCGCGCAGCTCCTGTGCGTGAGCGTCTTCGATCGGAGGCCCCGCCAGGTACGCTTAAAAGACGTGGCTGTGCGGGCAGTGTCTCTAAGTGGACAGACATTTCTTTTTGAGACGCGCAAGTTAGCTCTGCAAGAAAACTTACCTAACTTGCGCTTGGGCGCTGTGCGCGACTATCGAGCGGACTCAGTTTCGCACGCGGAAATAAATAGGAGATGAAATCATGTTGGGACTTATCGCGGCAGTTTTGATCATTTGCTGGTTGCTTGGCCTTTTCGCATTTCACGTGTCCACCGGCTTATTCCATATTTTGCTGGTCGTGGGCCTCGTTCTTTTGGTCCTGCATTTCGTGTCTGGGAGAAGGGTCAGCGTATAAGAAGCGGGAACGACGCGCAGAATCTGCAATGAGGCGTTGTGTGTTCGTTGCCGGAACATCGCTTCTCCGAGTCTGTGCAGTGCCGCAGGTCTTCGGAATCCCTGTGGAAGTACGCAGGGAATCCAAACTCTGTCACGCCAAGCCGAGCACAACGGCTAACGCTTTTTTCACAACTATCATCACGACAACAGAGGACTGATTTTCCGATCTATAAAGCTAGCCACTTCGCGACCGGCGGCGATCGACGAGATAGACGGACAGAGCAAAGATCGCAAAGTAGAAGATGGCATTCCCGCCGATGGCGATTCTAAGAAACCAGCCGAAAGTCCAGGCAAGCGATTCGTGCGTTGAGGGCATCACGAGCTCAGCAATCTTTAGGCCCGGCGAAAAAAGAGAAACCAGCCAGCCCGGAGCGGCCGCCTCATTCGGCACCGCCCAGGCTAGCGCCAGAAAGCCCGCCAGTAAACCGAGTACGGCGGGCAAAACCCAGCGGAAGAATGAGCGCCTCGGCATCCGCACGGATTGTATCAAAGGGCCCACACTACAACCGTGGTTCTTGCTCCTATGCGAACGCCTGCATTGTCTGACCGCCGGATTTTCGGCACGCTGAAACGATTTTTCTCCTTTAGGTTCTGTCCAGGGTAGTAACGCCCATTCCCATTTAAATGCCTCGCTTCTAACCAGTGGGGCACCGTAGTGCAGGTTGGGTCTTGGGGGTAATTGGTCGGGAGACGCGCTGCGGACCACTTCAGCGGGAGTTGTGCCCCCCGGTTCAGCTGCGTATCCGACGCCCGAGTGCACGTGTCTCGCGGTGAAAACCAACCCGACAAGCACCCTTTCCAATTCGTTCGAGCGCCAATAGCCAGGCGAGCATCGTTGCGCCATCCTGTGGGAAGATAGGCTGGCAATTTCTCACCAGGGGCGGATGATGAAATCGTGGCGAACTTTTGCATTCCTCGCAGCCATTCCAACAGCTGTGATTTTTCTGTTTGTCTGGCCATACCCGGCGGCGACGCGACCCGCGGCAACGCTGGCGCGGGCTTTGCAGAGGCAGGCTTCCCCAGAACAGCGAATACCAACCATTGAGGAATACCAGCCGAAGTCCACGCTCGTTACCAAGGAACACAAGATTGCGCGGGCGAAATTCCCATTTATTGATATTCACAGTCATCATTGGAACCCCACACCCGCACACGTCGAGGATTTAGTCAAAGGGATGGACTCGATCAACCTCCAGATTTTGGTGAACTTGAGCGGAGGAACCGGCGAGGAATTGCGGAAGACTGTAGCGACCATGAAGGGGCGCTACCCCGAGCGTTTTGTGGTCTTCGCGAACATGAGTTACGACGACTTGAACACGCCGGGATTCGGCAAGCGTGCCGCGGCGCGCCTCCAACAGGACGTGAATAACGGCGCGCAGGGCCTGAAGATTTTCAAGGATTTTGGCATGGAACTGAAGTACGGGAACGGGCAGCGCGTGCATGTCGACGATCCAGAATTCGATCCGGTTTTTGAGAAATGCGCGGAGCTGAAAATCCCCGTGCTGATTCACGTCGCCGAGCCGTCGGCGTTTTTCGATCCGTGGGATTATTCGAACGAGCGCTGGCTGGAATTGAAGCAGTTTCCGGGACGCGCGCGGCCACCTTCGCAGTATCCTCCGTTCGAGACGCTGATGGCGGAGCGAAATAACCTGTTCGCCAAACACCCCAAGACAAATTTCATTGCGGCGCATCTGGCGTTTCACGGCAACGATCTCGAGCGCCTAGGAAAACTGTTTGATGCATATCCAAATGTGAATGTGGATATAGCTGCTGTACTGGCAGAATTGGGGCGGCAGCCGTATTCGGCGCACGATTTGTTAGTCAGGTATCAGGACCGCATTTTGATGGGGAAAGACATCTACGAAGTGAACGAATACAAATGGTATTTCCGCTGTCTCGAGACGCGCGACGAATATTTCGAGTACTACCGCAAACGCCATGCGTTCTGGCGTATTTATGGCTTCCAAGTGCCGGACGAGGTGCTGAAAAAAGTGTATTACAAAAACGCCTTGCGGCTGATCACTGGATTGGACGCCAAGGCGTTTCCAGAGTAAAAACCGAGCGTGAGCGAATTCGGGAGATTTAATGGTGAATTCATGGCTGTGAAAACCAAGAAGAAAACAAAAGTGAAGAGGGAGCCGAAGAAAAATGACAAGAAGATTGCTGCGAAGAATACTTATGTGCGACACGACAATCCTGCACTGCAGGAGCTGGTGGAAGAATTGCGCAGCTTCGTTAAGGCCGTGGTCCCGGGAACGAAGGTAACCGTGAATTCCTGGAGTGTTCCTACGTTTGAGAAGAACGACCCCTTCTGCCTTTACATGGTCGGGAAGAATCACGTTACCTTCGGGTTCCACTACGGCACTTCGCTCGAGGATCCGGAGGGTTTGCTCGAAGGATCCGGAAAAAATTTGCGCCACGTAAAGTTGCGCACGCTGGAAGATTTACAGAAAAAGGGACTGAAAGAGCTAGTGCTGGCGGCAGCTCGGCTCGAAGGAAAACCACCCATGAAAGGGATGGGCGGGAAGCGGGCCTAGCGTTGCACCCGTGCAAGCTGCGTTCTTCTTAGGTTCTCGGCCGATTCACAAGCGGTTTTTAGACCTGCTTGGCAACGAGTTATTCTTCGTGGTCGAGCGCTTTGCCGTCCGGCCCTACCTGGATTTCAGATTTCTTCCCGTTGGTTTCGACTTTTGCTTCGTAGGCGACTAGCTTGTCTTTTTTTGTGAGGGATTCGACTTTTAGAATCTTCCCTTTGCCCGCTTTGGCCTGCAGTCCAGCTTTGACTTCTGGCGAGAGCGAGTCCAGCCGAACCTGCTCCTCTACTTCGACGACGGAACCATCGGCGGTCATCGAGACATCCTTGCTGTGGCCGTTGACCGTCATTTCCACTTCGAACAGAGTTTGGCCGTTTTCCTTTTCCGTGGAAAATCCGAGAATCGTTGCTCCCGCACTCTGCGCCGAAACTGTTTTTTCGACTGCAGCCGGAAGGTCGGATCGCTTGATTTTCTTCTCCTGGGCCGAAGCGCTACCCGCAAAAAGTAAGGCGCCGGCTGCAAAGGCTAGCAAATAAGTCTTCATTTTGATTTCTCCTGAATGAGTAAATGCCCTCCGCGTTAGGAGAAGTGTACAGCCGACTTCCTAAACCCAAGATAAACACGAATGCAGCGGGAAACCTTCTCCAGGTAGGAGACGGGTTCGCGGAACGCCGAGCGCTTAGAACCAGGTAGCGGTTTTATAGCGGCGATATTCGTCACCGAAGTGCTCTTCGAGCACGCGCGCCTCGGCGCGTGCTCGGATGATTTGCAGGATGAGCACGGGCACGAGAAGCAATAGCAGCCAGGGCCGCTCAAGGAAGAGAAAGAGTCCCGCAATAACGAACGCGCCAAACAGGTAGATGGGATTCCGGATGCGGGAATAGATGCCGCGGGTCACAAGCTGTTTCGCCTGAGGCGTCACAGAAAAGGAATTGCCCAAATTGATGCGCGCGACGGTCAAGAGAATGAGGGACGCTGCCATCAGCGCCAGCCCGGCGGTGCGCAAAATCGTCCAGGGCGGATGCGCGAACTCGTAGATCAAGACTACAATTCCGGCGAGCGGCACGACAATGACGAGGATAACGCCGCGGTTTAGCTTCACTGGTTGTTTCCGTGCGATCGTTCCGTCGGCGGCGAGTGTTGAGCCTCGGCGCTTTTCACTTCGATGAGAACGTAAACCAGGGTGGTCTTGCCGACGTTTTCGGCGGTGTGCGGAGCTTTGGTTTGCAGCCAGCCGCCTTCGCCTTCTTTGGCTTCCCAGGTTGCCACTTTGCCATCGGCGAAAACGATCTTCATGGTTCCAGGCTTGGTGACGTAATACCAGCCGGAAGGGTGAGTATGCATGGCGTCTTTCTCGCCCGGGCCAAGGGTGTTTTCGATGACCCGCACATCGGCGTTTTCCAGAACGATTTTGTTGTGCTCTGGGGCGACTTTGACGACGTCTTGGGCGCGGCACATCCCAACAAATGGGAATACCCATAGAGCAATAATCGCCAGGGAGAGCTTTCGCACGGCCATCCTCCGTTTTCTGCGGTTATCGTAGCACGCACAATGGAGCAGCGTCCGCCGGACGTTAGCGTTCCGCGAGATTGAGCGAGGCGGGAGGCTTACCTCGCATGGCAAGTGGCGGATATGAGGTTGTGGCGAGCGTTTATGTCTATTTCGCGAACCGCCGAACGCTGAAGGCAATCGGCAGCCCGATCACGACCATGTGCACAAGCAACCCTAGAATCAAGTCATGAAGGGTATAAGGGCCTTTTGCATGAAGCGCGGAGAGCGGCAGAACGACCAGATTCATGACCTCTTCCACCGCTGCGCCAAAGAACAACCCGCACACCAACGGGTGCTCGGTCATAAAGCGCAGCCTGCGGCTGGCCGCGTAGTAAACAGCCGCTGCCGAACAAGCGATGAAAAAATGCAGCAAAACACCCAGAACATAAGTGCCCACCCCTCCACGGACGGCCTCCAGCCCCAGCAGGCCCCCGGCAATCACGAGTGGAATCTTCCAGCCAAACAGAATGCAAGCCTGTACAAGGTCCAAGGTCCCGGCAATCCCGCCGCCCACTGCGATTGCCAATAGAGCGTTCCTCTTCCCCGGTGGCCCGCCGCGCGAATCGCCAGTCATTCGATGCCCTCTCTTTCACCTCTGATTTGTTTGCCCCATCCAAGCAGTGGCCTACTTAAATAAGGTTAAGTCAATCGAGTTCGCCATCGCCTCGTATCCGGCGTCGTTGGGGTGAATGTGATCGCCGCTATCCCACGCCGTGCGGATTCTGTCCGGGTTTGCCGGGTCAAGCACAACCTTTTCGAAGTCAATCACTCCGTCGAAGGCTTGGCTGGATCGAATCCACCGGTTCAAAGCCTTGCGCTGTGCTTCCTTCTCGGCGCTGAACATACCGGGAATCGAGTTGGCACCGCTGAACGGTGTTTGTGTCGCGCCAAAAATCCTAATGCCACGGTCATGCGCCCGCTCAATAAGCTGCTTCATACCTGCGATCAAATCGTCGACGCTCACGGCTTCCGAGGGCGCAAACTGCGTGCCTGGGAGTCCGATATCGACGATGCCCTCAAGAACGATGACGTATTTGACGCCCGGCTGATCGAGCGCGTCGTGATCGAAGCGAGCCAGGCCGTTGACCCCGAGTTCCACAGCAACCTGCGGCGCATCCTGAAGAATGCGGTTGCCTATGATTCCCGCGTTCAACACTCCAAGCGGGAGCCCCTGCTGCGACAGCCTTTTGGCGAGAGCATCGGGCCAGCGTTTGTTGGCGTTTACGGTCGCACCGTCGCCGTCGACGCGCGAGTCGCCAAAAACTGCTATGGCCGCAGCCGAACGCGGTGCGGCGACATCCACGCCGGCGAGAAATATCCAGGAGGCAATGGTGCGCGGGCTGGTGATGGAAGGCGCGGCAGTCAAATCGCCGGCACCAACGTAGGAGGTTTGCTGCGCGAGGTAATGAATGCCGGCCGCGGATGCCACGCGCGGAACAAAAATGCTGATGGCGAGATCGCTTTCCGCGGGGACGGCAAGCTTCACCGGATCGCTCAGGACAAAAGCGTTCGACGGAACAGAAACTCCGGGCGCGCCGCCGAAGGTTAGGGCGCGATCGGAAGACGGTTGAATCGCGGAATCGCTCGTCCGCAGCGCGAGATGAGCAGCTCCGATTTCAAGGCTCTGCCTGCCGAAGAAATTCGAAAAACGGACGCGGACCACGGAGCCGCCAATGCTCAGATGGACGATCTCACGCAGCGTTTGATTGTTGAATTCGAATCCCTCTGCGCGGATTTTAGCCGCATCGTGAGGCGGAGATGAGCTTGCTCCCCAGCTAACCACCCAGTGATCCATCGGAGCAGCCGTCGGACCAGCGGCAACGGCGGTCCAGGACCAAGCGAGGAACGTCATCAGGAATCTTCGAGACTTATCAGCGGCCTGCGCGAACCTCGGCGAAGAGAAAATCCTTGAGGAGCACGAGTAGAAAGCGATGCGGCGTATGAGTCGGATCATTGATCTCCTTCTTCCGCGGATATTGGGGCGCGGGGTTGTTTGTTCTTTGTCCGAGTGCTCGACTGGCCACGAACGTTACTTCATGGCCGAAAAATCCGAGGGACGCATGTACACTTCGTCGACCCGATACTTTCCGTCCGCCTTTTCCAGGATCTGGGCGGCCTGATCCCTATACTCGGGAAACGCCGGGTCGGTATGAAGCGCGTGCCAATTCTTTTTCGCTTCGTCCAGACCGGGATGCGCCACGAGGTAGATGAATGTGTTGGCCCAGGCGGGATCATCGCCGCCCGGCACCCAGTAGCCAACGACATTCATGTCGTGCTTGGTTTGTAGCTTCGAAACGTCGCGAAAGATCGCCTCGAGGGCCGGCACCTTGCCCGGCATGGTGTGATAAACCATAAGCTCGAATATGCGATTGCTATCAGCCTTTACTTGGTTCAAGTGCATAAGCCGCGCCGTAAGGAGCGATCCTGCGGCAAAGGAAAGCACAGCGATGCCGCAAGCAGACCATCTTTTGGATTTCCGGCGGTGCGCCACCGCCCGCGTTGGTTTCGGGTAGGCCTCCATGGTCACGCTCCTTTGGTTCGCCGCTTCGATGTAGTCAGTTGACTGACTGACACGATATTCAAAACCCGATGAGGACGTCAAGACTTTCTATCCGCTTCTGCTTTTCGTCCCCCCAAGATGCTCCGTCCCAGGTGAACCTTGCCGGAACGGATCAAGCGAAATCTGCGTGCCTCGCCATTGACGCGCTAGGACCTCGAACTTAGTATGTAAGCAAGTCAACTGACTATTGGACGGTGCGATGCGAAAATTGAAAGCAGACAACCGGACGCGCCTCCTGCAGGCCGCCGTGAAAGTCACCTATCAGTACGGGTTCGGCCCTGCGGCGCTGGCCGATATCGCCAAGGAGGCCAAGGTTCCCCTGGGCAATGTCTACTACTATTTCAAAACAAAGGATGAGATTGGCGACGCCATTATCGACCTCCGCGTCTCGCGATTCAGGAGTTTGCTACGGGAGCTGGACAAAGCAGAGTCTCCAAAGGAGCGCCTATGCAGCTTTGTGCAGATAAAGATTAAAAACCGCGGGGAGTTGGCGCGCAGTGGCTGTCCTGTCGGGACGTTGTGTTCCGAACTGCAGAAGCACGGCGGCGCGGTGGCCAAGAAATCGACGGTGTTGTTCGCGGAGGCTCTGGCATGGATGGAGGCGCAATTCAGGGCGCTTGGCAAAAGCGCCGATTCGCGCGGGCTGGCCGTGCATCTTCTGTCCGCAACGCAAGGTGTATCGGTGCTGGCGCACACCTTCCACGACTCCGGCCTGATCGAAATGGAAGCCGCCCGGCTCCAGGAATGGATTCGCAGGCTTTAAACGTAAAATCCTACGAGACGCACAAACTGAACATCCAGCAGGTCTTGCTTTTAAGAGATTGCGACTACCCTCGCTAGCCCTAGCCAACCCCATGGTGCGCCAGCGTAGTCTTTCTTCCTCAAGAATGATATAAAGTGAGCCGTGCGGAGGTCATTATGCCCGACACGGGGCCGGCCCCAATCCAACGAAAATCTCACGTCAGCATGCTGATTGAGTGCTCGGAGTGCGGTCAAAAGATGATTCTGCACGTTGGGCTGGTCGGCGACCCGAAGAACAATTCCATCGAATGCCTCGGGTGCCGCCATAGCATTGTTCCGATTCTGCCCGGACCTATTGTCGATGGACCGTTTGCGGATTAAACGGCTCGTCCTGCGCCGGAAAGCCGGAGGGTTCCGGACCTCTCGTTGGACTTCCTGGTAGTTCCTTCCCGTTTTGTAAACCAGCTCCTGGGTCGTCCGTTGTTTGCGTTCATTCAAGAGTTATTACTACTTTTCCGCGAGCGTGTCCTGCTTCCAGGTAGCGGATAGCGTCAGGGACCTGACTCAAGCTGTAGCGCTTGTCGATGACTGGTGTTACTTTTCCGGTGGCCATCAGTTCGCCCATGATAGTTAGGTCTTCTTTGCTAGGTTTTGCCAGAACCATGACCTGCTTCTGGCTGACGAACCATGACAATACAAGCGCCTTGATCGCACGAGTGAGAGGACCGATCATCCAGTTATCGCTCGTTCCGCCCGCCCCGACGTATATGCCCCTGGGATTCAAGACGCGCCGGCATTCCGAGAACGAATGGTTCCCAACGCAATCGAGAATTACGTCGTAACGTCGCGCACTTTTGATGAAATTCTCTTGGGTGTAGTCAACGACCTGATCCGCGCCGATGGATCGGACCATCTCCACATTTCGTGTGCTGCATACGCCCGTCACCTCTGCGCCGAACGACTTGGCGATCTGGACGGCGAACGTACCCACGCCTCCTGCCGCGCCGTTAACCAAGACCTTCTGCCCCGGCTGAAGCCTTCCCTTGTCGCGAAGGCCCTGCAACGCGGTGAAGGCCGCAATCGGTACGGAAGCTGCCTGCTCAAACGTCACGTTATCCGGCTTCATGGCCAATTTCGACTCGGACGCGCACGCATACTCCGCAAAGGCCCCTTTGCAGGAGCCAAACACGCCATCCCCTGGTTTGAACTGCGTTATGTTCCTGCCAACCGCTTCAATCTCGCCGGCCACATCAGCGCCGAGTCGTGAATCCTTGGGCTTACGCAGCCCTCCGGCCGCTATGCGAACGGGGTACGGCTCGCCTCTCATGAAGTGCCAGTCATATGGATTGACGGCCGCCGCGCGGACTCTTATCAAAACTTCATTGTCCCCCACGGCCAGCTTTCGAACTTCTTCACATTTGAGGACATCGGGTGAACCATAGCGGTTATAAGAGATGGCTTTCACGGATTCCCTTTCCGAAGCGACTTGAGGCCCGGCAGGTTAGCCCATTGTTTTGCGGGCTTCATTGCTCCTTGGATTCGCTCGTCGGCGCCGCAAAGCCGGCGCAACGGGCGCGCCAACTCTGGCGAAACTTCTCGCGCTCCTCGGGAGTCATCTTCTCCCAATGCTCGTCCATGCGCTCGGCCATTCGCCGCCGCATCTTGGAGCGAGAACCATGATGACCGCCACCCCATCTACCAAACAGAATCCGGCAGAGAGCCAGCAGTCCGACGGCCTGCCAGAAAGTGATTTGCCGCCATCCGAAGAGCGTCGGCAGCAGCCAGTTCCAGAGATGCATGACCAGTTCGCCGCCAATCCAGATGAAAAGCGGGATCGCCAGCACGGCTAGCGGGGCCAGAAAAATCCATTTTTTCTTACTCATGTTGTGCTCCTCAATTCTTCGGTTCATTTCCTCGCGAATTCGTCGTGGATGCTTTGCAATCGTTCGCGCAGATGAAGCACGGCGTAGCGCTTGCGCGAGAGCAGGGTGTTGAGGCTGACGCCGCTTTCCGCCGACAGCTCTTTGAAGCTGCGCCCGTCCAGTTCGTGAGCGACGAAAACGTCTCGTTGCTCGTCGGGCAGTTCCCCGAGCGCGGATTCCAATTCATCCAGAAGAACGTTGCGGAAGTAGAGCGCTTCCGGTCCGGCGTCGGGCGATGGCAACAGATCTTCGATCTGCAGCAGCTCACCGGCTTCGTCCTCGGCCGCTGCGCCGCTGAAGGTTTGCGGCTTCTTCTTGCGGAAAAGGTCCGTGATGCGATTGCGCGCGACGCGAAAAAGCCAGCCGGTCACGTGATCGATGGGCATCAGCAGGCGATTGGCTTCCACCAGTTTGTAGAAGACCTCCTGCACGATGTCCTCGGCGTCGGAGGGATCCGGCACACGCCGGCGGATGAAGTTGCGAAGCCGGGAGCGCTGTTCGGCGACGACTTCGGAGATTTGACGGTCCTGATCGATCATCGAGATGACGCTCAACGGCTTTGTCCATCCATCGCTGTAGACGAATGGCGGCCGCGGATATTGTAGAGAATTGCGGCTAAATAGCTTAGGATTGCCGCAAAACTGTGCAAGTTCGGAGCTTACAAAGGTTCGGAACACGGTTTGCCGCTGAGGAAGCACACGATCATGCGTGGCAGTGCCGCCCCGGGCCAGTGCAATGCGCAAGGAGGGCTTCTGCTGCCAAGTAAGAATGCCGGCGAGATGCTGGCGCTACGGGGACAAGGCGCAATATTAGCTACCGGCGACTATGACCGGTAAGGACGATTGTCAAGCGACAAGCGGGGGCCGAGGGTTGAGCGAGGTTGGTGAGATCGGGAAATGTGAGGAAAAGTCAAAACACGTACCTTGACGCCGAAGGGTGCGGCAACATCAAATTCAAGAACCGCTGCTAAGGCTCGCCACCGCCCTGCAATACACGGTGCCGTCGATCGAGTGTTCCGTCACATTGGAAGGCCAGATTTGGTCTTTTCTGGTTGAGTCTCTTCATTGCTGCCCTGTTTCCTTTGCAGAAGGACCAAATACCCTCCGGCAGCCAGCGCGAGTATGCCGACGATTCCGGGCACGAACTTGGTTATCTGTTCTCCCTGAGTTTGCGTTGGCGGAGCCTGGGTCGGGCTGCCGGACTGCTGTGTCGAAGAAAAAAGAATGTATACCTGCAGCGCGAGAAGCAGGAGTCCCACGGCCGCGAGGCCGCCGCCCTGAACTCTGGCAAATTGCATAAAAACTCCTTCGGGCAAATCAGCTATATGCTTACGGGTTGAGTCTAGGCCTCGCGAATTATGAAATCAACGCGGCGTTCATCTCAAACCCTTGGGACTCGCTTTTCGTGGCGTAGTCGGAATGAGTTTCTCCCCGGTGGCTCTCCCGAACAACTCGGGGTATTTGTTCATGGGACGCGGGAATGTGCTTTAGGTCCGCGCCCTCAGCATCTCTGCACACACGTTTTTCAGGATGATCATGCTGCTCTTCTGCGGAGTGCCTTGCGCACAGGTTGGTGCCCCAGGCAACCCAAGTCCCCGGTTCAAAGGACCACCTCGGGGCACGCGGGCCGCCCGCCTAAAGGCTCTGCCACCCATGCATGGATACCTGAATCGGCGCTACTTCTTAGCATACAAGACGCAAATCTCGTCGTTTCCAGGTAACGCCTTCTTGCTAACGTTTATTAGGTTCAATCTAGTCTTGCCAAAATACACTAACTTCACTGAATGAGAAGGCACACGCCATGAAACGTCTCGCGCTCGCAACACTTGCCGTCTTGCTGTTTTCCAGCGCTCTAGTCCCGCAAGACCGATCCGGGGGCGCGGACGAAATTCGAATCAAGCAACTGGAGCGCGCCTGGAATCAAGCGGAGGCCAAACAGGAAGTCAAAGAAGTCTCCTCCCTGCTCGCGGACACCCTCGTTTACACCGATTATGATGGCTCGTTCATGAACAAGTCGGAATACATGAAATGGGTGGTCGCGCCGCAGCAAAGAGCGGATCACCTTTACGATGAAGGCCTGAGCGTTCAGCTGTATGGCGACGCCGCGGTCGCGACAGGTATTTATAGGGAGACGGGCACCAACAAAGGCAAGCCGTATGTTATCCGCTCGCGCTTTACCGACACCTGGATCAAACGCAACGACGCGTGGCTCTGCGTGGCCAGCCAAAGCACGCTGATCCCGTCCAAGTAACGATCTGATAGCCAGCGGCGATCCCAATTCTGCTCACCTTTGCCAATTCTGCGCACTCTTGAATGAGACCAAATGCCTTTTGCACAGCGTCCACAGGCCTGAGGATAAGTGGCAAAAATAATTATTGCGGGGACTTGACGGATACAGAAAAATCGGTATACTTACAAATGGCTCGGGGGTAGCTGAGCCAGCAGGGGCATCACAGTCGGGTCGAAGAAGCGTCTTCCCAGCGTAATACCAAGCGAAGGCCAAGAAGTAGATCCTATAGTGAGGTTCTTTACGAGCACAGGCTAGAACGAAGTCGAGCATCGCGTGGAGCCACCTGAGTGTGGGTGGCTGTACCCGGCGCTCGACGCCGGGTTTTTTATTTTGCGGCAGTGATTAGTGGCGAGTGGCATGTGGTGAGTTTCCGCAAGGGAATTCCGAAACAAGTCGCAAAGCTCTAAAACACGAAAGCAAAATCCCAACGGCATGTTGGGGACTCTGACAAGATCAGGGTCGATGTTCTTTGACAACAGAAAGGCTGGCAAGTCCACGCCGATAACTTGGCAGGGATTACGGTTCCTGCTGGGGCAATGGTGTGGATTATTTACAAGTTTGCTCGAGAATCGAGCAATACTGTGGAAGAAAAGGCGGCTTAGCCAATTGTTTGAAGACTGCGAAGTCGAAAGCCTGCAGCCGATACCTGAATGATTCTAAACAAATCAGACGGACTTCTTGGTGCCCATGCCCGGGTTGCTGGAAGATCGGTTGTGAGGAAATATGGAAGCGCAGAAATCAGGACGTTGAGCGAGTTTGGAAAGAGCTGGGCGAAAGCCCAGCACCCACAACGGCGAGACGGATTGGGTAAGTTTTATGATTAAGCTACTAAGGGCGTACGGTGAATGCCTTGGCGCCAGAAGGCGATGAAGGACGTGGCAAGCTGCGATAAGCCTCGGGGAGCCGCAAGCAGGCTTTGATCCGAGGATCTCCGAATGGGGAAACCCGACGGGATGAACTCCCGTTACAGCCCGCTGAATACATAGGCGGGTATGAGCTAACCCAGGGAAGTGAACCATCTCAGTACCTGGAGGAAAATAAATCACAGAGATTCCGAAAGTAGCGGCGAGCGAAATCGGAACAGCCCAAACCCAAGTGCTTGCACTTTGGGGGTTGTAGGACCGCATAAGTAGAGTTACCAAACCGACGGCTAGATGAACCTGCTGGAAAGCGGGGCCATAGAAGGTGAGAGCCCTGTAATCGAAAGCTGATCGGACTCGAAGCGGCATCCTGAGTACCACCGGACACGTGTAATCTGGTGGGAAACTGGGGAGACCACTCTCCAAGGCTAAATACTCTCTGGCGACCGATAGTGAACAAGTACCGTGAGGGAAAGGCGAAAAGAACCCCTGCGAGGGGAGTGAAATAGAACCTGAAACCGTATGCCTACAAGCAGTCGGAGGGCCATGCAGGGACTTCGGTTCCTGAAAGCCTGACGGCGTGCCTCTTGCTTAATGAGCCGGCTAGTTAATGTCACGTGCAAGGTTAAGCGCAAGCGAGCCGTAGCGAAAGCGAGTCCGAATAGGGCGACAAGTACGTGGTATTAGACGCGAAGCGGGATGATCTACCCTTGGCCAGGTTGAAGGTCGCTTAACCGCGACTGGAGGACCGAACAGGTGTGAGTTGAAAATCGCTCTGATGAGCTGAGGGTAGGGGTGAAAGGCTAATCAAATTCCGTGATAGCTCGTTCTCCCCGAAATGTCTTTAGGGACAGCCTCATGTGAATTACCACGGTGGTAGAGCTCTGAATGGACTAGGGACCAACTCAGGTTACCGAATCCAATCAAACTACGAATGCCGTGGATAAGTGCATGGGAGTGAGACTACGAGGGATAAGCTTCGTGGTCAAAAGGGAAACAGCCCAGATCGCCAGCTAAGGTCCCTAACTGTATGCTAAGTGGGAAAGGAAGTGTATTCGCTCGGACAGCCAGGAGGTTGGCTTAGAAGCAGCCATCCTTTAAAGAAAGCGTAACAGCTCACTGGTCAAGCGGATATGCACCAACAATCCAACGGGGCTCAAGCATACGACCGAAGCTGCGAAATGGTTATTTCTTCGGAGATAATCTTTGGTAGGGGAGCATTGCGTGGAGTCTGAAGGTAGACCGAGAGGACTACTGAACACTACACAAGAGACCCTGCCGGCATAAGTAGCGATAAACACGATGAGAACTCGTGTCGCCGAAAGTCTAAGGTTTCCTGAGGAAGGTTAATCCGCTCAGGGTTAGGCGGGTCCTAAGGTGAGGCCGAAAGGCGTAGCTGATGGACAACAGGTCAACATTCCTGTCCCGCCTGGTGACGTTATCACGATGGGGTGACGCAGAAGGATAAGAGAGTCAGGTGATGGATATCCTGATTGGCCACTGAAAGCCGGATTCCGGAGGTAAATCCCCGGGGTCATTCAACGGTGAGAGTGGTGACGAGGTCACACGACCGCAAAGTCTCCTATTTCACGCTGCCGGGAAAATCCCCTAAGGAGTCGTCCAGGTGCCCGTACCACAAACCGACACAGGTAGACGAGGTGAATATCCACAGGCGCTCGAGAGAACACTCGCTCAGGAACTAGGCACATTAGTCCCGTAACTTCGGGAGAAGGGACGCCGCAGTAGGGTTTATAGCCCGAAGCGGTCGCAGCGAATCGCGCTCTGCAACTGTTTAACAAAAACACAGCTCTCTGCAAAGTCGAATACGACGTATAGGGGGTGACACCTGCCCGGTGCCGGAAGGTTAAAGCAAGGGCTCAGCCCGCAAGGGCGAAGGCTTGAACTGAAGCCCCGGTGAACGGCGGCCGTAACTATAACGGTCCTAAGGTTAACGATCGCGCAGCCTTAGTAAAACTGAACCATATGCGGGGAACTCCTCACACAGCTGTCCGGTACTCGCCGCGGTAACACGCGGCAGTCAAAATCCGGCGGACATGGGGACAATCCGCAGGGAAGACTCCAGGAGAAGAAATATGGAGAACCCTCAGAGACTTAACGTTCAGTCGCATCCTGAGAAGCTAGAAGCTCAATGGGTTGTAGGATTTGTTGACGGAGCAGGTTGTTTCTGCGTCGGCATCAATCCGCACCCAGAAATGTCCTGCCAATTCCAAGTACTCCCCGAATTCACAGTCGTTCAGCATCGACGTGACGTTCAATTACTTCACTCCTTGAAGAGGTTTTTCGGTTGTGGAGTAGTGAGACAAAATCACGGAGATCGCATGGCATACCGGGTCCGGGGACTGAATCACCTCACCGAAAGGATTGCTCCCTTCTTTGAAAAGCATTCACTTAAATCAAAGAAGCGGGTCGACTTCGCGAGGTTCCGAAAGATTCTGCACCTGATCAATCAGGGAAAACACTTGAAGCTGGAAGGCGTTGAAGAAATAAGGGCGATAGCTTCAGTAATGAACACAGGACGCGAAAGAGAAAGTCCGGCTTCTCTGGAAACAGAGTAGGAGAAACCGAGCGAAATTCCTTGTCGGGTAAGTTCCGACCTGCACGAATGGTGGAATGATAGAGCGACTGTCTTGGCGAGTGACTCGGCGAATTTGTGGTTCCGGTGAAGACGCCGGATGCCCGCATCTAGACGGAAAGACCCCGTGCACCTTAACTGCACTCTGGCCATGAGTAACGGATTGATCTGCGTAGAATAGGTAGGAGCCTGTGAAACCTTGGTTTCGGCTGAGGTGGAGGCAACAGTGAAATACTACCCTGACTAATCTGTCGCTCTAACCTACCACCCGAGACGGGTGGGGAGACACGGCCAGACGGGTAGTTTGACTGGGGCGGTCGCCTCCTAAACTGTAACGGAGGCGCCCAAAGATCGGCTCAAGCGGATTGGAAACCCGCTGTGGAGTGCAAGAGCATAAGCCGGTTTGACTGTGAGACTTACAAGTCGAGCAGGAACGAAAGTTGGGTCTAGTGATCCGGTGGTCCCGCGTGGAAGGGCCATCGCTCAACGGATAAAAGGTACGCCGGGGATAACAGGCTGATCTAAGCCAAGAGTTCACATCGACGCTTAGGTTTGGCACCTCGATGTCGGCTCATCGCATCCTGGGGCTGTAGAAGGTCCCAAGGGTTAGGCTGTTCGCCTATTAAAGCGGTACGTGAGCTGGGTTCAGAACGTCGCGAGACAGTTCGGTCCCTATCTGGTGTGGGCGCAGGAGAATTGCAGGGAGTTGTCCCTAGTACGAGAGGACCGGGATGAACAGACCTCTTGTGTACGAGTTGTCCCGCCAGGGGCATAGCTCGGTAGCGAAGTCTGGAAGAGATAAATGCTGAATGCATCTAAGCATGAAGCTCGCCCTAAGATAAGTTCTCCCAAGGTTTAAGACCTAAGAAGGGCAGTCGAAGACTACGACTTTGATAGGCTGGAGGTAGAAGCGCAGCAATGCGTGAAGCTGACCAGTACTAATCGCCCGTTCGGCTTAATCATAAAACTTTCTCAAACCGTCTTTGAGGAAGAGCAGAACTGGCTCGCAAGAGTCAGAAGAATACGCCAATTCTGCCGCAGTAAGGTTCGATGGAGAGTCGAACTTGTAAAGCCAGCCTAATGTGGGGTCGCTTTGCGACCGTACATAGTTTCTGTTGTCGCACTCGCGATCCTCGCTCGGGATGAGCCGGGAGGCAGTACGCGAGTTTCCAGTTTCCTGGTGATCATACCGCGAGGGTCACACCCGTTCCCATCCCGAACACGGAAGTTAAGCCTCGCCGGGCCGATGATACTGCACGGGCAACTGTGTGGGAACGTAGGTCGTCGCCGGGATTAAAATCGAAAAGGCCGCCTTGAGCAATCAAGACGGCCTTTTTCGTTTCCGCGCAGCTGCACTCGGGTCGTTAAGAGGCGTCCGCCTTGCGGCCTTGCCTGATGCCCTCGATTCTCAGGGATGTCGACATGCCCACGGCTCCACGGGAATCCAGTAAGCGTCCGATTCCCGCCGTGTGTACAGATCCAGCCTAGTCGACAAGGATAGGAGTGTGGGCACAGTGCAGTGTGTCCATGGAGGAAGCGTGGACACACTCAGTCAGGGGATGGCAGTTGCGGGGAGTCCGAAGAGAAAGAACCGCCGGCGGAGCGTCAGGGAACGACGGGAGATCGTCGAAGAGACGCTGGTAGCGGGGGCGTCGGTGTCGCGAGTAGCCCGACAACACGATGTGAACGCCAACCAGCTGTTTTATTGGCGGAAGTTGTATCGCGAAGGGCGGCTGGGTGGGAGCGCTGCGCAGTTGCTGCCGGTCAAGGTCAGCAGCGAGAACGTAGCGGTGAGGCTTGAGAAGTCGGACGGCGTGGCTATGTCTGGGACGATGGAGATCAAAGTGGGGAAAGGTCTGGTGCGAATCGCCGGACCGGTGGATGTCGAGGCGTTGCGCGCAGTGCTGGAGTATTTGGCGGGATGATCGCGCTGCCGACAGGAACGCGGGTGTGGATCGCCGCCGGAGTGACGGATCTACGGCGAGGGTTTACGGGGTTGAGCGGGATGGTACAGAACGTTCTGAAAGAGAACCCTTTCTCGGGACATGTGTTTGTGTTCCGTGGCCGGCGGGGAGATCTGATCAAGCTGTTGTGGTGGTCAGGGGATGGGCTGTGTCTTTTCGCGAAGAGGTTGGAGCGCGGAAGATTCATCTGGCCGCAAGCGACGAGCGGAACAGTGTCGCTCAGCCCAGCACAGCTTTCGATGTTGCTCGAGGGGATCGATTGGCGTCGACCGGTGCGCACGTACGAGCCGCAGATGGCTGTGTAACAGCGATTTAGCAACAAATTATTTGCGTGAAAAAGAGTGGCTAGGCATACTGCGGCCACGATGACTGAACGCGCGGGACTTCCCGATCTTGAGCACCTGAACAGCGAAGCATTAAAGGCGCTGATTCGCACGCAGCATGCGAAAATCCTTCGTCAGAACCAAGAGCTGCTATCGAAAGACGAACAACTGCAGTCCCGCGATGCGGAGATCGAACACCTGAAGCTGCTGATCAGCAAGTTGCGTCGCGAGCAGTATGGACGCTCCTCAGAAAAGTTGGACCGACAGATCGAGCAACTGGAACTCAGATTGGGCGAGCTTGAAGCAAGCCGCGCCAGCGACAGCGAGAAGAGCGAGCCCCCGAGAGACTCAGCTGTGGCGCGTCCCACCAGACGGCCGCTGCCGGCAAGTCTTCCCCGCGAAGTGCGCACATATGCGCCGCCTGAGAGCGACTGCCGGGACTGTGGCCGGCCGATGAAGCAGTTGGGAGAGGACGTTTCGGAGATGTTGGAGTACGTGCCAGAGCACTTCAAGGTGATCCGGCATGTTCGCAAGAAGCTGGTTTGCATACGCTGCGATCGTATCGTGCAGGCGATGGCTCCGAGTCGACCGATCGAGCGCGGAATAGCGGGCCCAGGACTGCTGGCCCACGTGCTGGTCTCGAAGTACTGCGATCACTTGCCGCTGTACCGTCAATCGGAGATTTATGGACGTGCGGGAGTGCCGCTGGAGCGCTCCACGTTGGCGGAATGGGTGGGTGGTTGCAGCCGGTTGCTGAAGCCGCTGGTGGAAGTGCTGCGACGGCACGTGATGAGCGCGGCGAAGTTGCATGGGGATGACATCCCGGTTCCGGTACTCGCCCCTGGACGGGGAAAGACTAAGACGGGGCGGTTGTGGACCTATGTGCGGGACGATCGGCCTGCAGGAGATCAGGTGCCTCCTGGAGTGTGGTTCTGCTATACGCCAGATCGCAAAGGGGAGCATCCGCGAGCGCATTTGAGCACGTTCGAAGGGACGTTGCAGGCGGATGGATACGCGGGGTTCGAACAGCTTTATGCTGCAGGAAAGATTCAAGAAGCTGCTTGTTGGGCGCATGTGCGCAGGAAGTTCTACGATCTGCAAGAGGCGCACCAATCGCCAGTGGCTATCGAAGCGTTAAAACGAATCGCAGGACTATACGCCATCGAGAGCGAAATCCGTGGACGATCGCCAGGAGAGCGCCGCGAGATCCGTAACGCGCGGAGTCGGCCGCAGCTGGAATCGCTGAAACAATGGTTCGAGGAGACCTTGGGCAAGCTATCGAGAAAATCAGATACGGCACTGGCGGTGCGTTACGCACTTGGACGATGGGAAGCTCTGATGCGTTACTGCGATGATGGTCGACTGGAAATAGACAACAACGCTGCAGAGCGCGCGTTGCGGGTGGTTGCGCTAGGTAGAAAGAACTTTCTCTTCGCCGGATCCGATGGTGGTGGAGATAGTGCTGCGGCGATGTACAGCCTGATCGGAACCGCCAAACTCAACGGCATCGAGCCAGAAGGCTATCTACGAAACGTGCTTGCACGCATCGCCGAGCATCCGGTCAACCAGATCGAACAGCTTCTCCCCTGGAACGTCGCTGCAGAGATCACCGGCGACTCTCGCACCGCCTAGTCAACCACTGTTCGTCAAGATGGCCCTCGGCTGACGCTTACGGAATCCACGTATCGCGTGGGTCTGCAAATCTCCAAATCAGGGGGTCTTGACTTGAGTCACCGCCGATCCTGCTGGCGGTCTCCTTGTTTTAGGCGCAGCTCGCTGGAATAACCAGGCCGTCCAGCCGCAGGGCGGAAGATTCGGGTGCCGTTTCAAGAGTGCTTCGGGCAGCGCCGGACATCACGCGCTCGAAGGCTTCCTGGAAGCGCCCCATTTCGGATTGCGTGCCGACGGTGATGCGGACGTGGGTGGGCCAGACGGGCCACGGGCGGCCGATGAAAACATTTTGGGCGGCCATCGCGGCGATGACTTCCTTTGCGGGGCGCTTGGCGTCGAGCATGAAGCAATTGGATTGTGATGGTACGAAGGAATAGTTGTTCTTGGAAAGCCAGTCAAACGTGGCTTCACGGATGGTCGTGTTGATGTGCTTGCGATCGGGAACGAGCCGCGGATCCTTCAAGCTGGCCGTGGCAGCGGCCACCGCTGTGATGGGCATGGCGCTCCAGCCGGAGAACGCACCCATTTTTTCGAGAAGGTCGGGCCGGGCGATAGCAAGGCCGCAGCGCAATCCAGCCATGCCGTAGATTTTCGAGAAGGTGCGCAGAACGATGAGGTCTTTGTCGGCTCTTACGAGATCGAGGGCGCTGGAAGCATCGGAAAAATGGATATAGGCCTCGTCCACCAAAAGGATGGAATCTTTCGGTTTGTTGGCGAGCAGGAACTCGATGTCTGAATGGCTCGTAAGCGTTCCAGTGGGATTGTTCGGCGAGCAAATATAAAACATACCCGCGTCGGGCGCTGCGGCCAGCATAGCCTTTACATCGTGCGTGTAGGTTTTGCTGAGGGGTACTTTGACAACGCGCGCTCCAGAGGCTTTTGTGGCGTGCCCGCCGGCTTCGTAGCCGGGATCGGCAGTGACGTAGCTTTTCAGAGGAGAGGTGAAGGCCAGCACGGAGTAGTGCAGCGGACCGCTGGAGCCCGGGAAAGCGTGGACGTACTCGGGCTTGATTCCCTCGGCGGCCGCAAATGTTTTTATGAGATCGGTGGTCATCCAATCCGAATAGCGACCGCCTTGAGAAGCGATGCTATTCACGGCGTCGCAAGCTACGCTGCAGGGGCCGAGAGGATTCTCGTTGGCATTGATGAGCACCGCGTCTTTGGGATATGGACGCGACTCGGCGTGGGCCAGCATCGGCTCGGTGACAATGCGATACCCAGCAACCGCCGCGGCGGCAGCTGCCGAGACTTGCAGGAAAGAGCGACGCGAACGAGAGGCGGGATTTTCTTCCACCGGCATGATTTCACCTCGGGCCGCTCGCATGTCACGAACGGGCTACTACAGAAGCTATCACGATCCTCGTTGCGTGTCTTTGCGAACTGCACACATTTTCTTGCTAGCAAGCATTTGCGCGGCGCAGGACCCGTGTGCAAAGGCCGCGGCGCGATGTAGAAGAAAAAGAGAAAGTTATCGGCACGCCAGATCAGGTTTCGAACTAAAGTCTGTGCGTTCAATAGATTACGAAGGCCCAACGTGCAGTGGAAAGGCTGTTTAAAGGCGCTACGAAGAAAAAAAGATTTAGAATAAGTACTATTGACTGCGACCTTCCCGGGAAATATCTTGTCTTTTGCTGCACCCGGTTTTTTGCTGTTACCCGGCCAGTTACGAAACCCACACGCTGCGAGGTTAGGAATGGCCATCGATACCGCGGTTACCACCATCAGCATACCTGCAGGGAAGGTTTTAGAAGAACGATGGGAAAAACTACGAACCCATCGGCGCATCGTTTCTCGCGTGAAATTCCAGGTTGAATGGGAAGAGGGCGCTGAACGGCAGAAAGCCAACGGCGTCACTGTGGACATAAGCAAATCCGGATGTCTCGCGGTTGTCGGAGCTGGACTTCCCTTGCGCAAACGCGTACGCCTTATCAATCCCACAAGCGGGCGAATTGCAGAGGCCCACGTTGTTTGGCGAGACCACGAGGCTTGGGACGTGGGCCTCGAACTGGTTAAGCCGGACCCATCGTTTTGGGGTGTGAAGTTTTAAATCGCCAGGACGCGCTACACGCCCATGCTCTCTGGACTGCCCGGGTCTACCTTCGCAACTGAGCGTCTCTAAACGTGTATGACTTCCGACCGGCGTCAGCCATCAAATAGGCCATTTCTCTTTTGGCAGGCTCTTCTGAATCGTTTCAAGGTTCTGGAATCCGTCTTTGATAACCGTTTGCTTGACGTTGTCCTTGGTGACTACGACGGGGCCCAGAAAGATGGCATGCACAGACCTGCCCCCATTGGCAATCGAAATAGCATTCTTGACCGGAGTACCACCCGCTAGACTGACGGCAGCTTCGGCAGCCGTTCTGGCCTGCAGTCCGATTGGTTTGTAGACCGTCATGGTTTGTGTGCCATCTAGTATCCGGATGACCGCGGCGAGATCCGCATCCTGACCGGAGACCAAGACTTTGCCAG
>Ga0207103_10006_pt2 | contig 41074 bp, 45 predicted proteins | sample Alteio_BWMinHeat_81_FD_153546 | JGI IMG/M metagenome (GOLD analysis project Ga0207103, IMG submission 153546) | Enriched cells from forest soil in Barre Woods Harvard Forest LTER site, Petersham, Massachusetts, United States -... | ecosystem: Environmental > Terrestrial > Soil > Temperate forest >...
TTTTCTTCATAATCTATATTTTCCAGCTCATTTTTAGTTTCTTGATTTAGTTTTTCTTCTTGTAAAGAATAAATATTTGAAAAATAGAAGCAAGCACCTAGGAGAATGATTTTTAAAATTTTAAGCATGTTTTATACTCTAAATATTGGCTCTAAAACTTTGACATTATACTCGCCACAAACTACTATTGTACCATCTTTGAAAAAAGCAATTTTATCGAGATTATGATCCTCTATTTTTGTAATAGTTTTTATAAGCTTTGGAGACAAAATGCTCCAGAGTTCCAGATCATAATGGGTATTTTTGAAACAAGCTATGTTAACAATGTAATTATTCGAAATAACTTTAAAATAGTTTAAACTGTTTATAGTGTTTACAACTTTGCTTTGCCATTCATCACTTAAATAATCTAATATAATTTTTTGTAGATCAGATATAGGTATTTTATCTATTAAATTTTTTCTAATTTTCTCAAAATTAAATTTTTCGTTTGAAAAAATTAATGAACATACGTGAGGTGTATGTGTTCTAGTGATAAATGATTTTTTGTTTTTTAGGACATTCAAATCACAAGCGTGATTTTTGTGTACAGTACTAATTAGTTTGAAATCTGAATTTAAAATTATTATGCTTTGTTCATATGTTTCACATATAAAATTTCCATCTTTGAGTTGTTTTGCATAAATTATTAAGAATGGAAATCGTGTTGTAATGCCTGAATCAAGATTTACAAGAAAAGCTATATCATTAAACGTTATAACTAATCTATTATTTTTTAAGTAAACAATACCGTAGACCCACATAATGGGCTTGTGATCTAGGGTTACTGTTAATTCTTTTGATTTTTTAAAATTATTAAGATTATATACTTTAATACTTGTGTACATATTTAACCTAAAATATTCGTTTATAATAGCAAATTTATCTTTAGATATTTTAATAATTTTTTCTACCCAACCTTTGTTTGATATAGCCTTCTCTTTTTTACCAGTATCAATATTGAAAATTGTTACTTTCCCATTGTGCTGAGCAATAGCAATTTTCTTTTCAGATAATTTACACAGAGCTGTTATATTGTTTTTTGTCTTTGGGTCTTTGGAATATATTGTTCTTTCTTCGTAATCTACATTTTCAAGATTTTCAAGAACATTTTTAGATTCAAATTCATGTTTTTCTTCTTGCAAGCAATAAGTATTTGAGAATGAAATTAAAATTAGTGTAATGAATATTAAACCTCTTCCAATACCTAGAGTAGGTCTTTTTGATAGACCGTTCGTGGTGAGTGTTTGCGAAGCAAACGTATCGAACCATGAACGCAATTTTTCATTCACCCTTCGATACGCCGCACGTAGTGCGGCACTCAGGGCGAACGGAAAGTGAAAGGATTTAGTTTTTGAGTTTCTAAAGAGCTCTAGTGTTAATCTGGGGTGCATGTTTTATTTAAGTTTATTTAGTTCTTGTCTATAAAGATTCCATAAGATTTTATGATATGAGTTATGTTTTCCGGTTTTATCTTCTACTACAATTGTGGTACCCAGTGAATTATATTTTTTTATAAGATCGGCAAAAAGTTGATCATCTCTGTTGGAAATGATTTCGTCATTGGCGCAGAAACAAAGGAGTATTTTTAAAGATAAATTTTCAAAGCTTTTTATAGATTCTATAGGTATAAAACCATTTTTACGATATCTTTCACCTATAAATTGTAGTGCAGGAGATGGACCCTTGAAAGCTATAATTTCATCTATAGATTTTAATGGACAGTCAAAAATTACAAAACCATTTTGTATAGTGTTTAAAATTTTATGTTTCGTTTCAGAATTGACACCAATTTTCATTAATTCTTGATCATAATTTGAACTATTTAATATTTTAATTGCATTAATTAGGGCACCGCTTCCGGCAGAAAAACCATAAAAATCAACATTTTTGATATCACAATCTATAATTACTTTTTTAAAGACAAATATAGCCGGTAAAATTTCATCTAGTGAGCCAAAGGTAGTTTTTGTAGGATCAAAATTATCTAATTTAAGGCTGTGATCTGGAAAGTTAAATGTTACTACACTCTCTTTTATATCACCTTGAGATATTAAATGTTTTGCTATTTTATAGTTACCACACAGACCATGCATACAAATTATTGTTCTTGAGTATTCACCTGGAATATATTTGTAATGTAGGTCGTAAGGGAATGGATTCTGGAATTTTTCATGACAACTTTGCTCCCAGTTTTTAAAAACTAAAAAACCAGAGATTAGAATTACGGAAGCTATTATCAGTTTTTTCATTTTTCTGTTTTTTCTTTGTATAAATCGTGTAATTTTGAACCTGGATGAGATTTTTCGAATTCTTTTAGTAATTCAGATAATTCACAAGAATTTAACCCAAAAAATTTTGTAGCTGCTAGCTCTTGAGTAATTAAACAATCTTCTTTACATTGTTTATATTCATCTGGAGAGCTACTAAAATTTTCACATTTTTTTTGACATGCCCAATGGTCCTTCATGGCAATAAGAGCTCGTAATTTTGTAGAAACGTTTATTGATTCACATTTTTTTTGGTTAGGTTCTCTTGTGCAGAATTCCATTGTACTAGAATCAAAACTAAAAGAATTTTGACATAAATTTATAAATAATAAAATTATTATATTTAACAATATTTTCATATGCTCCTTCAAAAAATTAATCTAATTGTTTGCCAAAACAGGCTTCATAGAAAAATTTAGCCTCTTCTTCAGGGTTCTGAGAACCTGTTATAGCTTTGCCTATAACAACTCCATCTGGCTTAAGTTCTAAAATTTTTTCTATGGTATCTCTGTTTATTCTTGCAGAGATAAAAATAGGCAATTGTGTATTGCCTTTAACCATGTCCCATTTATCTAAAAAAAGCAATGTTTGTTTTTCATCATATGTTTGATGAAATAAAATTGCATCAATTCCCAAGCTTTTTGCTTCCAAAGCAGATTGCCCAGGAGAACTAGAATCTACCAAATCCAGCATTACTTTTTTATTTAATTCATGAGCCGTGGTTGCAACTGCATGAATAACTTCTTTACTTGTTCCGGACATTACAGTTACCCAATCAGCTCCAGCGTTAAGAATTAAGTTTGTGACATCTTTGCCTCTATCAATTATTTTTGAATCGGCAAGAATTGATTCTTTAGGTAATTTTTTTCTAAAATCTTCTATCGCTTTAATTCCGTATTTATACAGCAAAATAGTTCCAATTTCTATTATATCTGCATATTTTGCAACTTTTACTGCTATGTCAATTGCTTTATCTAAATCTATTATATCAAAAGAAATTTGAAGCTTCATATTGTATACTTCCTTATAAAATAAAACATTAATAGCTCCTTGTTTATTAAAAATTAAATTGATTAGGGTAATATATGGCTTCTATATCCTAGTGGTCTATCTTGATATACTTTTTTAATTTGAGAGAAAAAGTTTTTAATTGTTAAAACCAGCAAGGTATTTTTTATTATATCTAAACTTTTCTTAACATAAATATCAGGAAGAAGAACTTGATTGCTTTTATTTGCAAGAGTTAACCCTAATGGTACATAAATATCTTTTGGATCTGCTAATATTGTGATTGTATGAATAGGAATATGCTTGTTTTCTGGCAAAGTTCTTTCTTGTACCTGCCAAAAATACAACTCTGTTTCTTTGTCTTGTTTTTTTTCAATTTTATACATTTTAGCTTTTTGGGAGGCTAATTGCCAAAAAGCTATAGTGGCCTGAAACATGAATATAGGATAAATTTGATTGGTTACAAGCAAATTAAAGGAATCAGTTATGGTTCTCCTGGGAAAAGAAATTTGTCCATTCTTGTCTGAATTTGTAATGTATCCTGCATATGTAGCATAAACCCCATTTATTAAGTTTATTTTATGATCATTACAAGCTTGATCTTCATCTATTACATCTTCTTTTTTTTCAGGATATTCTTGTATAAAAAATGTAATTACCTTATCAGTTTCTTCCCCGATAATTATATTTATGTAAAATGGGAATAATGAAAAAAATATAATTTTTGAAAAAATGTGTTTCATATTTTATTTTTACCATTTAAAATAAACCTAATTACATTTATAATATAGCAGTTTTAATTAATAAAAATCTATAATTTAAGTTTTTAGCAAATTATGTGGTTAAATAAATGATTATTTCACCTGAATTACAAAAATGGCAAAGCTTTGGTAAAAAGTATAATTTAACTGAAGAACAATTGAAATTATTCAGTAAATATGCTGCTTTACTTCAGGAATGGAATCAAAAAATAAACTTAACTCGAATTATTAAAACCGAAGATATTATTGATTATCATTTTGATGATTCTTTAAGCGTGACCAATTTTGTTGATTTTAATAATTTAAAAACTGTATGCGATGTAGGAACCGGTGCCGGTTTTCCTGGAATTCCTATTAAAATAATGTATCCCAATTTAAAAGTTATTCTTATTGAGGTTGTTCAGAAAAAAATAATTTTCTTAAATGATGTTATTAAAGAGTTTAAACTTGATAATATTGAGGTTTGTTCTTTAGATTGGAGAACTTTCTTAAGAAAAACTTCTTATAAAATTGATCTTTTTTGTGCAAGAGCATCATTGCATACCGATGAACTTTTGCGCATATTTTCCTCAGATTCTATGTATAAAATTGATAGTAATCTTATTTATTGGGCATCTTATAATTGGGAACCTAATACAGATGATTTAATATATCTCAAAAAGGAGGGAACTTATGAGGTGGGAGATAAAAAAAGAAAATTAATATTTTTTGGTAAATAATTTTAGTGATTTTTAATTTTTAGGGTAAAACATTGAAAGATAAATTTGGGATGATAAAAAAAGGGGTTTTATTAAGTTATTTAGAGGGTATTAAAGATAATGTAAGAGGGGAAAGTTATAAAAATATTTTAAAATATTTTTATCCTGAATATATTTCTGCATTAGTTATATACTCAGCTTTACATCTTTTGGATGCCAGATTCATTTCTCAATTAAAATCTACTTCTATTTATGCTACCGTTGGGGTAACAGCTACATTACTTCATCTTGTTATAAAATCTGCAGAGGGTTTTTCTATAGGATCTGTTATTTTAGGAGGACAACATAATGGTGCTAAAAACTATCAAGCTGTTGGCAGAACTTTAGTGGATTCATTTTGGATATCAGTAATTATCGGTACTCTGGTTTCAGGATTCTTATATTTTAATGCATATTGGATCTATTATTTATATGGTGTTCCTGCAAAAATGATTAATATAGGTGTTCCTTTTTTAAGATTAAGGGCCATAGGAGTATTTCTTACTTTTGTTTATTTTGCATTAATATCTTTTATGCGGGGAATAAAAGATACTCGTACTCCCATGAACATATTTGCAATGGGTGCTATGATTTTTATTTTTTTTGATTATGCCCTTATATTTGGAAAATTTGGCTTTCCTGAATTAAAATTACAAGGTTCTGCTTTAGCTACTATAATTCAGTATAGCTCTATGTTATTAATGGCTTTTTGGTATATTTTTAAAGATGAAAAGCATAAAAAATATATGATAAATATTTTTGATCCCTTTAAAGAGTTTTCAACTGTTAAAAAGCTGATAATGCTTAGTTGGCCCGTAGTTCTTGATAAGGCTACAATTGCATCTGCTTATATATGGTTAGGTACAATGTTGGCCCCTATGGGTAAACTGGCTTTAGCAAGCTTTACAGTCATTAAGGACATAGAAAGAATTGCTTTTTTGCCAGCAATAGCATTTGCTCAGGTAATAACATTTTTGGTTAGTAATGATTGCGGAGCAGACAATTTCGATGCTATAAAAACTAACATTAAAAAAGTTATGCTTTTAACTGCAGGCTTTGTATCTTGTTGTATACTGACTATTTGTTTATTTCCCAAGTTTTTCATTCATTTTTTTGATGCAAAACATGCATTTACAGATTTTTCAGCCAAAGTTATGCCAATTTTGAGTCTATTAGTATTTTTGGATATATTTCAATTAATCTTATCTGCTGCCTTACGTGGTACTGGGGATGTAAGAGTTGTTATGTGGACAAGGTTCTTTATTTGTTTTTGTTGTTTTTTTCCTATCTCCTATTTTATTTCAACTTTGCCTATGCAAGATAATTTAATGAAATTTATTCTAGTTTATGGTACCTTTTATGTTAGTAATGCTTTTGCTACATTTGTTTACGTGAGTAGGTTTCGTTCGGATGATTGGAAGGCATCAGTTTTAAGGAAATTTAATGACAAAAATAAGTAAAGAAGAAATATTAAAACTTGCAGAACTTTCAAAATTAGAGATATTGGAGCATGAAATTGAGCCACTAGCAAAACAGCTCCAAGATATTTTAAGTTATGCATCAAGGGTAAAAGAAATAGCTAAAGATATTGAAATTGAGATAGCGCAAAATGTAAATGTTTTTGAGAATGATGAGATTGTCATGACTCCATTTGAGCCAATTTTATCTCAAGCGCCTGATCGTCAAGATCAATTTTTTGTTGTCCCTAAGGTTTTAGAAAGTAATTAGTTTTACACCCCGGTCATCCTGAGCGAAGCGCTTAAGCGCGAAATCGAAGGATAAAAATTTTAAGGTATTCTATGTCATTAGCATTTGCTACAATCAGACAATTAAAAGAAAAATTAAAAAATAAAGAAATTAGCCCAAAAGAATTGCTTGATTATTTTATAAAAAGATTTGAAAAATATGACCCTAAAATAGGTTCAGCATTAGAAGTTTTCAATACTGATTCTATTTTAGAAAAATCTAACAAGAATGGTTCTTTGTATGCAATACCGGGATTAATTAAAGATAATATATGTCAAAAAGACAGGATAACATCTTGTGGATCAAAGATTTTGGAAAATTTTAGAGCAACATATGATGCTACTGTAATAGAGACTTTAAAAGCTGAAGGTGCTTTTTTGGTAGGTCGTGCCAATATGGATGAATTTGCTATGGGTACATCAAATGAATATGTAGCATTTAAAAAAGTTGTTAATCCTTGGGATAATTCACGTGTTCCAGGGGGTTCAAGCGGAGGATCAGCTGCCGCTGTTGCAGCAGGCTTAGTTCCTTGGGCATTGGGTTCAGAAACTGGTGGATCAGTTAGATTACCTTCAGCCTTTTGTAATTTAGTTGGTCTTAAACCTACTTATGGTCGTGTGTCACGATATGGATTAATAGCGTATTGTTCCTCTTTTGATCAAATTGGAGTATTTGCTCGTAATGTATATGATAATGCATTAATTTTTTCTTTAATATCTGGTCAAGATCGTAGAGACTCTACTTCTTTAAATGTACCAAAAAAGGATTATACACAAAACTTAGATGGAGAACTAAAACCTGGACTTACTATTGGAATTATTGAAGATGCTTTAGATGCAAAAGGAATGGATAGTGAAGTTAAAGAACTTGTAAATAATGCAATTAAAGAATATGAAAAGATGGGCGTAAAAATTAAGAGAGTTAAATTTCCAACGCTTGATTATTCACTTTCTGTTTATGCAATTTTAACTCGTGCAGAAGCTGCATCAAATTTAGCTCGTTTTGATGGTGTACGTTATGGATTTAGGGATAAAGGTGCAAAGACCTTAGCACAAATGTATAGCAAAACTAGACAAAATGGCTTTGGGGCAGAGGTTCGTTTACGTATTATGGTTGGTAATTATGTTTTATCTACAGGGCATGCAGAAGATTTTTATGTTAATGCTCATAAGGTTAGACAATTGATGGTCAAGCAGGCTAAAGAATTATTTAGTGATGTAGATTTACTTTTATTACCTACCCAAGTTATGTCTGCATTTAAATTTGGGACATTTACAGATCCGTTACATATGGATCTTCAGGATTATTGTACGGCATTTGTTAATATAATTGGTGTTCCTGCTATTTCTATTCCTTGCGGTTTTACAAAAAATAATCTTCCTGTAGGTTTACAGTTAGTTGGCCCACATTTGTCTGAGGATTTAATATTTCAAACAGCATACGCTTATGAACAAAATATGCCTTGGCATACAATGCATCCAAAAGAATTGGATTAAAAAAGGATAGAATGTTAGATTTTAAAAACTTTATTAGGCAGCGTGTTGTATATACGCTGCTTTTTTTTGTTTTATTTTATATTTGTTTACAACGACTTTTCTTTTTTTCTTCAGGTATTTTTGAAAACATTTCATCTTATTTTCTCTATCCGGTATTACTTATTCAAAATAAGATTTCAGGTTCTCTAAGATCCACTTTTGAAACAAGAAATTCTGTTGAACAATTAACACAAGAACTAAATAAGCTTAAACAAGAAAATGAAGATTTATTGGCTGATAACATACAATTTAAGTCATCCCTGCGTTATTTGGAAAATCTTCAAGAACTTATAGAATTTAAAAAAAGATATGAAATATCCAGTTTTATGTCAGCTTCAATTTTAATGCGCCAAATATCTAATGATGCTAATATTTTATTTATAGATTTAGGTTCATCTTCTGGCATAAAAAAAGACATGGTAGTTGTTTATAAAAACTGTTTGCTTGGAAAAATTTCTGACGTTTATCCTACTTATAGCAAGTTTGTTTCTATTACTGATAAGTCATGCAAAGTTGCAGCATGTTGTATTAAATCAGGAGCTATTGGCATTCATGAAGGATCTAATCAAATTGACCAAACAAAGTTATCCCATGTAAATCACTTGGATCAAATGTTTGAAGATGATCTTATAATTTCCAGTGGCGATGGCCTTATTTTTCCAAAAGGTTTCGCTTTAGGTAAAGTTAGCAAATTCAGCAAAGAAGGCGTTCAATATAATATAGAAGTAAAACCGGTTATTGATATTAGCAAAATCTCCCATTGTTTTGTTATTGTAAAATAAATTAAAAGTTGACTCTTAATACTTTGATTAACTATCTTTAAAAGATCGTTTAAATTATTAAAAATATAGGAGTAGTTAATGATAAAAAAAACCTTTAATTTGTTATTTATCGCTGGAAATATTTTTGCTTATTGTGAAGCTGGGCAACTTACAACGGCATATAATATAGATAGTGATTGGGGGACCGGGTATCAGGTTACTGTTACTATGAAAAATCCTAGTTCAACTTCGACTACAAGTTGGTCAGCTACATTTAATTTAGAATCTAGCCAAGAGAAAATAAGTAGTCTTTGGAATGGAAATTATATCGCATCCGGAACTCAAATTTCAGTGACAAATCCTTCTTGGACCGGAGGAGGAACAATCCCAGCTGGTGGCTCAACGAGCTTTGGTTTTGTTGTTTACAATTCTTTAGCGCAAAGTCGTACATTACTTAACCTACAAGCTACTGCCAATGGAATTACTCCACCACCACCGCCAAGTTTAATTGCGCCTGTTTTACAACCAGTTAACAATGGAGGTAGTTATCAATTTCAGTTACAATGGAATGCTATTCAAAATGCGCAAGGGTATAAAGTACAACAATCTACATGTAGTGATTTTTCAACTGCGCAAACAATTTATTCAGGTACTTCTACAACATACACGCCCACTGTAACTTCTACTGGCATCTATTATTATAGAGTAATGGCCTATTCAGGAGCTATTTTTGGACCTGTAAGCAATACTTTAACAGTGAATGTAACTCAAACACCCCCCATTTCTAAGGCTATTGTTGAAGCTTATTGGGAGTCATGGAACTCACAGGATCCATTGGATTCGATTGTTAATATGAAAGTAGATGTTATTGATATTGCTTTCATTAATTTTACCACAACAGGAAATCATACTTATACTGTTAGTGGTTTAGATTGTGATCAGGCAACTTTAACTCAATTTATTACCACAGCTCATAATGCTGGTAAAAAAGTAAAAGTTTCTGTTGGAGGAGCAACATATGGACTTTCTGGGCAGCTTTTAACAGTACAAGATGCTCAAGGTATGGCACAGGCAATTTCTACTTTTGTACAACAAAATAATTTAGATGGTGTTGATTTTGATATTGAAGATTATCCGGCAGCGAATTTACAAATAGCTTTGCTTCAAGATACACGACAACTTTTAGGCAATAATGCACTTATAAGCTATACACCAAAAACTCCTGCTTCAACAACACTTCCTTATAGTACTGTTATTCAAGGTGCTTATCAATATCTTAGCGCTATAAGCATGATGGCATATGATGCTTATCCAGGATATAATTATCAAACAGATGTTCAGGCATTATTAAATATGGGCGTACCAGCATCAAAGATTGTAATAGGGCTTATGCCTGGTAAAGATGACATAGGGAATGTTACTTCTTTAGCAGATATCGCTTCTGCAGGGCAATTTGTTTTACAAAAAGGACTTGGAGGTATTATGTTCTGGGATTTAGATCGTGATTATGAAAATATTACTGGTCTTGGAGCAAGCGCAGCAACAAATACTGCCTGGGGTGTATTCCATTAATCAATTTGAGTAAATGCCATAAATGGAAAGTGCATAATTTTACTTACTAACAAACTTGTTATAGACAAACTACCGTTATCATCTTCTTTTCCAAGTATTTTGTTATAAAGGGATGGCTGTTTTGCATGAACCCATTCAATCTCTTTGTCTTTTTCAATTAAGGCAAGCTCTTTAATTTTTTTTATAGTATTATACTCAGAACCAAGTTCATCAACAAGACCTAGTGCTAAAGCTTGTTTGCCTGTGAAGAATTTACCATTGGCCCACTTATCTGCATCTTTTAGAATTAATTTTCTTCGAGCGGCAACATCATTGGTAAATTGATTATAAACATCATCTGTAACTTCTTGAACAAATTTTTCTATTTCTGGAGAACTTTCACCAAATGGATTTAGAGCGGTCTTATATTTTCCTGACTGTTTTATTTGGTATTTAACTTTCCAGTGTTCAGCAAAATCTTTTAATTTTAGTGTCCCAATATATGAACCGATGCTTCCAACAATTGCTGAAGGTGAAGCAATTATATAATCTGCTGCACATGCTATATAGTATCCACCAGAAGCGCAAAGATCATTTGTCATCACAACTACAGGTTTAGGATAATCTTTTTTGTAGGACATAATTTCATTAAATATACTTTGTGATGACCCAGCAGCTCCTCCTGGACATTCAATATGAAGTAGAATCGCTTTTATTTCTTTGTCATGAAAAAATTTTTTTATACTCTTACTATAACTTCCAGCTTCCATCACCGGCTGATCTATTTTTATCAGACCCACTTTTGTTTTTAACTGAAGAATATCATCGTAATAACTTTTAATAAATTTTATAGTAAATGGTATAGCTTGTATAATAACTATAACCATAAATATTATGGTTAAATAACTGGTTAAACTTCTTTTTGTAGCCATGCGGAAAAACTTCCCTGTATGTGTTTGTAATAATAGATATTAATACTTTAACAATAAATCACTGAGAGTCAATTGTATTTATAAATGTGAAAGTTGCAATGCTACTTACTCGTTTATAAAAAAATTATAATACATATCAACTTTATTGGTGAAACCAGATCTTTCGATAAACTCCCGACCTCGCTCATTGAGCTTCGCCGGACAAGCAGGGTAAACTACGTTCGATAGAACAAAAACTGGGCAAAAATTGGACACACTTCGAACTTTTAGATGGAGTAAACTTAAAGGAATTAAAATTTATACCAGCCAAACCGGCTTTACCATTATCATTTCTAAGCAAGTAATGTATCAACAAAATTTAAATCAGGTTGAGTTTTATTAAACGTTTTTTGTCCTTTGTTAGCAAACTCTTCAATATACGGCAGTCCATAATTTTTATAAAAAGCATGCATGAAATTTTGGTAAATCTCTTTTTCAGAACCAATACCATACACATTATGTGTTGATGTTTTTAAGATTAAAAGATGAACTTTTCGATGACCACTTTTTCTTAATTTTTTATAAAGATTTAAAGTACATTTAAATGGAACTACTTCATCAGCAAGGGAAGTTATTAAAGCCATTGGTTTATTCTTATTTATTTTATTAGCACAAGTTAATGGACAAATACCATCAGATTTAAACTTGGTAATCTTGATATTATTTAAAGCTTTAATTTTTAATTTAGCAAGTAAGTTGCCATGATATGCTACATTAGAAAGTGAATCAAAAATACCTTCACAAACTACAGCAGCTACATTGTCTGAATCATGCAAAGCAAAATAATTAAATACAGTAGCTGAGCCTCTTGAAATGCCATATAAAATAATTTTACTATCTTTATCAATTTTTTGCTTTTTTAAGTGTTCTCCAACTTTTGCCTTATAAATATTGATATCATTATCTTGACCTACATTTAAATTAAATAAATTTACATAATGGCCTGATAATGAATTTATTGAATCAGGTTTTGTTTGAATATTAATGCCAAACTGTTTGTGCTTTAAACCAACTAAAGCATAATTTAATTGCTTCCAAAGTGAGAAAGTGTCTTTATTTATACGCAAATTAACTTCTGCAAAGATGCAACCAGAAACATTACTTTGAATAGTTTCCACACCTCTTGTACAAGTCACTAATTCACCTGTTGATGCAATAAACTTTGGACAATATTTAGCAAGTTGCGTTTCAGTAGAACTTAAACCAGGAGCATAAACATATGAATAATTACATTTTTCAAAAGAAGGATTTATCCAGTCTTTTGAAAACAATTGATTAAAAAAAAGAGAAAATATAAAAATGAGTTTATAATTCATAAATTAAATCTCTTATTTAAGTGGTTTATAAAAATTGTTTACTTGGTGCATAATTCAGTTTTGGCTCTTTGATAAAGGTCCTCATATAAACGATTGAATATATAAGCACCCAAATGTAGTCCTAAAATTACTTTACCTTTTTGTTCAGCATTATCCATATAAGGTTCAATAATTTTAAAAAATTCTTCAGCATGTTGCTTGTCTATATCAGCGTGAAGATTATAGTGAACTAAATCTTCTTGTTTTACCCATTCGCGTTCAACAACTTGTTTGGCAAGTAGAGCAGAAATATCAGCAAATGCGTATTCGATTATACCATTGCAAGCAATTGCTATAATAGGATCTTCATGAGCACATGCTCCCATGAGTGTATAATTAAACATGGTGACAGCTGCGCAAGGAGCAAGTTGTTTCATATGCTCCTCAGAAACATCTATTGTGCTTAAAAATTTCTTGAAGGTATTAGAGTGGTAAGATTCAGCAGAAAAATCTCCATGTTCCTCAACCATATTATGAATAATATCAATTCTATCTTTATGTAATGGTAATCTTGATACTACTGCTGCCATAGGCCTAGAGAAGTAATCTACAGCAAAGAAGAATTGCGCTTGAACATTTTTGAATAGTTCTTTATCCATTGTTGGCAAATCTTGAAAGAAGGATCCTTTAATAACTGGGATTTCGTTCAAAGTTTCATCAGCTAATAATTTTACTTTAGGAGCTAAAGAATCTTTATGTTTAAAGCCAACAAAAAAGTTTCTATAAAAAAAGCTGCGGTCATTCTGTAAAAAGTTTTGTGACGCTTTCATGTCCCATTCAAAATCTTCACCAAGTTCAGTGATGTTAACATTAGAATTCAATTGACGTACAACTACAACACCACCAGGTTTTAATGCTCTATGAGCCAACTGTAGGGTTCTTTTTGCTTCTTCCGGTGATAACCAATCTATGATATTAGACAAATGAATTACATGATAACGATCAGCTTCACTTTGTTCAAGAGCGTTATTCATAAATCCATGAAAATAATTAATTTCTGGTAATGATCTTTTGCAAGTTGTTGTAAGCCATGGAAACATTTGATCATTATAAAAATGTCCTAATAACATATTGGCAAGCCAAGCAGATGAAGAAGCTAAATGATTAGATAAGTAAACTCTAATTCTTTGTGCAAAATGTCTTGAAAAATCTTGTACTCTATTTGCAGTAGCTTTTTCTCCAAAAATTTTAACCAAGTTTTCTTGTGACATTACTTTATCAAGAGCCATATCTAAAGCTGTCCCAAGTTTTGTGCCAGGAGCAACTAAAGTTGATTGTGTTTTGATATCAGTGCATGCAAAAAGAATTTCTAATTCAGTTGTATAGTTAGCAAGTTCCTTACGTAATTCCTCAAAAACTTTTTCATATCGACCTTCAAAATCAAGTCCATGAATAGCAATCGTATCAATATCTCCAAAAATATTTTGATCGATATCTAATGCATACATATAACCTTGTATTATGCTTTTTCTTTCAATAGGACTAAGGGGCAAATAACCCAAAATTTCTAATCTTTTTTGTGCAGGAAGGAAAAGTAATTGTATTTTTAGTTTAGATAAAACTAACTGAGCAACGTTAGGATCAACCAAAGTAAGATCTTTAATTCTTGCTTGAGCGACTAGTTGTGCAGCTGTACAACCTCCGGAAGCTACCATTAACATAGAGACTTTATCTTCAGGAAAATATCGTTTAATGATTTCAAGATCTTGAACCGAATCTTCACGTACAACAGAAAATGCAATAGGCAACTTAGATGCTTCTATAGCATAATCTAATACTTTTGAATGTAATATTGTACAAAAAATAAATGGTAAAATTCTTAGTGTATTCATATGTTTCCTTCGTTAAATTTCAGCAGAAGTTAAAAAGTTGAAATCAAAACCGTTCATTCCATAACTCAATATTTGAGCTGTTGATGAAGGTAATCCTAAAATTTTCTTAAAATCATTATCGAGCTTGCTACCTTCTACAGAACAAATCATATAATTTGCATCTTCCTGAAGAGTAAATTCATTTGTGCTAGGTACAATATGTTGTAAGTTCCAAGAGCGAACCTCACCAGTTGTTTTATTAATTATTTCATAATCTTTGCGTCCAGAAGTCGATACAACGCCAAGCTTCATATTACTTTTCATATAACCATGTTTTACTAGGATTATTTGTATATTATCTTGATGTTGTTTAACCTGTTGTCCTGATAAAGTATAAAGATTCAGGGTTTGTGTATTTATTCCCATAATTGGCCCATGTTTTTTGAAGATTCGAGCTGCTTTTGGATCACCAACTGTTGGATTCATGCAAATTGCAAATCCTCGTGGACATTGTTTAAATCTGGAAAAAGCTATTTTTTGTGTAATTATCATTGGTAAATGTTCACCTTGGTACTTTTCATTAACTTTCAAATCACAAATGTACCAAGCTTCTTGGTGTTTGCCTGTACGATCTTTAATATTCCTTAGAACGCAACAAACAGCAGCTGCAACTTCTCCCTCTTTTTGTTTAACAATAACATGTTTTCCATTTACTATTTTTTTAACATCTCTATCTGTTTTGGAAGTTACTACATAATAATATGGCTCACCAAGCTTCTTAAAGAAAGAAAAATAATCGCCTTTGATACCATGCTTAATAGTAAACTCTTCATTGCTACTGAAAGGGTAAATAAATGATGATTCAAACTTTTGTAACTGTGATATGACTTGCTTTGAGGGTTGGTTTACTTCTACTCTGTTAATATCAAAATTAAAACCATTAAAAAAACTTGCTGCTGCCCCAGCTAGCAACTTTAAAGCAATTGAAATGTTATTCATAATAAATGTTCCCCTAGTATTGTTATTTAGAGAATTCTAGAATGTTCTATAACTATTAATTAGGGTGCCCAATTATAAAGTGCTTGTCAAAGGCTATCAAATTACCCTAAAAGAGGAACTTTTTACTTTGCTGCGATACATTTTTACATAGTCTTGACATTCTATATTGCACTTTTATAAAAAAATATTGTTTTAACTATAAGCTTAATAGTACAATAAGAGCTAAAGGTAAGAAAAAATGCAACCTTTAGCTCTTACTTTAAGGTATTTAATTAATAGGGAGATATTATATGAGAGATAATATTTTAAGAGTAATATTAAGATCAAAAAAAACAGTTTTTTCTTTTAAAGAATTGTTAATGTCTTTGCCTAGCATGGATATAAAAACTTTAAAATCAAAAATAAATTATTATACAAAAACAGGTGAAATTTATCATATTCGTCGTGGTTTATATTCAAAAGATAAAAATTATGATCATTATGAATTGGCTACAAAAATACTAATTCCATCATATATAAGTTTTGAAACTGTTCTTAAAAATTCTGGAATTATTTTTCAACATTATGAACAAATTTTCGTAGCAAGTTATCAATCACGAAGTATTATTTGTGATGGTCAAGAATATAATTTTAAAACTATAAAATCATTAATGCTTACAAATATTACAGGTATTGAAATAAAAGAAAATTATAGTATTGCATCTCCAGAAAGAGCATTTTTGGACGTAATTTATCTGAATAAAGATTATTACTTTGATAACCTTGCACCATTAAATTGGGATAAAGTGTATGAGATTTTGACAATCTATGAAAATAAACGAATGGAAAAAATGGTTAAAATGTATCATAAGTCTTTTTTAAAAGATTTTTATGGCTCTGAATTTAATAATTATAATAAATCATTAATCGAATCGTTAAAGAAACCAAAAGAGGCAATTGCATATCTTAATGCAGCATTAGAAGAATGCAAAGATGGAACTCAAGAGTCTCAACAAGTTTTACTTATGGCTTTAAGAAATGTTGCATTAGCACAAGAAGGAGAAACCTTTGCAGCTTTTGCTAATCTTCTTACTGAAGAATGATCTTCTTGCATTATAGCTGTAATTAGCTCTGATAAAATCAACTTTTTATATCTTTTTTCTAGGTCTTTTTTAAAATCTGGGTTTTCATGAATTAATTGCTCATAAGTGGAGGTGTATTTTTTTTTTTCTTTTTTACTCATAAGATTCTCCGCAATATATAAGTAATAACTCAAATTTCATAGCAGCCTCAAATATAAAATTGATTTTATAATTTTGATGTTAAAGAACTAAAACCTGAACTTTGTGGCATTAATTTTTTTTGAATCTCTTTCAAGCTAGGTTGGAATTTTTTTAAATCTATGTTCTTAATTAGCTCTGGGCAATATGGCAAGTTATATTTTTTGTAGAATTCATGTATAACATTTAGAATAAATAAATTCTTTCTAGTCTGGTTCCAGATAACATTTGCATGGTCTCCGTCTTCTGTTTCAATCAAATAAACATTATCTCTATTTTCTTTGATTAACTCTAAGTATAATTTTCTTGAATGTTCAATATCAATTAGAGCATCTTTCTTTGAGTGGAAAATCATTATTGGCACATCTCTTGGAATTTTATTAACTACTTTAATTGGTTGTATTCCATCGGGTTTATAATTTGGAAATGACCATTTAGCCAGTCTGTCTCCACCAAATAAAAAACCAAGTGCTGAATATCTAGCTAATTTGTGATTTCTTACTACTTCGCTTGCATTAGCAAATGGTGATTCTAAGACAAGTGCCTTAATATTTGGTATGGCCTGTGAACCTACAGTATTGATTAATGTAGCAGCACCTTTAGAAACACCCACACCGATTAGTGGGTTAGAAATATTCTTATCCGTGATTCCGTCAGATATTTGTTCAATGTCATCTTCTTGACCTAAGCAGCTCTTAAAAAAAGACCCTTCGTTAACTTCCGGTCCATTAAATGAATGGCAAGCAATTCCTTTTTTTATTACCTTATAGTCTATATATGGTCTTATTTGATTTCTATCTCCACCTAAGCCATGGACAAATAAGTAATTAAATTCTTTTTCATTATCTTGGCAGAATGTTAACAAGTTACATGTTAAAGCTAGTGTTAAGAAAAGTTTTGATAAATTCATAAAAATCCCTATTTATTTTGATACCTATGACTCAATATTCATTAATATATAATATAATACTAGATATATTTAAGAATGTAAAAAGGTGGTTCTGATTCAACACATTTGAGACCATACGAGCAGATTACATATGAAAACAGAATTTGAAGCTAAATTTTTTCCTATAAATAAAGATATTTTCAGAAAAGTGTTGTCAAATGCAGGAGCTAAACTTAAACAAAAAGAAACTCGTATGCGACGAGTTATTTATCAATTAGGTGATAACTCTATAAGAAAATGGTTACGTGTTAGGGATGAAGGACAAAATACTACAATAACGATTAAAGAAATTGTAAATCCTACAGCAATTGATGGGATACGGGAAATAGAAATTAAAACTGATGATTTTATTAAAACTTGCAATCTTTTTGAAAGTATGGGATTACAACTAACCTCATATCAAGAAAATGATCGTGAAACGTGGGAGCTTGATAATTCTATGATTACATTAGATACGTGGCCAGGATTGGATCCTATATTGGAAATAGAAGGTGATAGTATTGATCATGTAAAACAATTAATCCAAAAACTTCATCTAGATTTTAAGGATGCCATTTTTGGATCTATTGATATGCTATATAAAGATAAATATGGTATATCATTACATGATTTTAATAATATAAAACATCTTTCCTTTGATACTGCTAAACAAATATTTGGTAAGTAAAAACGTTCATTAGCAAGATTTTTCGTTGTGATAAATACTTAAAATGAATTCACATTCCAAATTACGCAACCCTCACCTTGCATACGACCATTTAGTTCAGCATCACTTATTATGGAAATATATAGAAACTTTATTTCAGGATAAGATTTAAAGAGTAAAGAGAATTTTTCTTGTCCTAAAACTTGAACCAAGCGTTTTACAGCAACATCTTCTACTTGATCAACTTTTTCATTTAAAACAGGATAAAAATAATCATAAACAGTATAGTATGTATAGACTAAAATATAAGCAATTTTTTTTATGATAGGTTCCAAGAATGTAGAATTATTAGAATAAGGAGAATATAATTTTTTCTCAAAATCATAATATGAATTTTTTGGTTCATTAGGATCTATTTCAATTGTATAAAGATCATTGTTTAAAGTAATATTTGAACTATATATGTCATTTGCTAGAATACTGAAAAATTCAGTCGTATCTATTTTTACAAAATCTGAAAGTTCATTTACATTAGGGGCTTTATTTATATTTTCTAAATTCATTTTAGCAAAAACATATTCACCATCTTTATCTTTACCTAATAAAACTGCATTATAATGCATAGAAAATGTTTTTGAAATCATCAAAAACATAAATAAAATAATTTTCATAACTTGCCTTTAATTATAGTTATTTGAATATTAGGAAACTATTTTTTTGTTTTTATGCTACATTCTCTAAAATATTGCGCAATATCTTCTTTCTTTAAACTTGAATCAGCAACACCAATAGCAAGTTCATAAAGGCTATCAAAATCGTAATGAACTGTTATATTATTTTCTTGAAGAAAAGAAATTGCAACAACTAATCCTGTTCTTTTATTTCCATCAACAAATGGATGGTTTTTTATTATATGATAGAAATATGCAGCAGCCATTTCGAAAATGTCTTGATAAATATATTTACCAAACATTGATATTTGTGGCTGTGCTATAGCAGACTCTAAAAGATTTCTATCTCTTAATCCTTTAAATACCGAACTGTTTGGAATAGTAAATTTATAAATTAGCAAAACCTCATCTGTATCAAAAAAAATTATATCTTTCATGTTTTAGCTAATTTTTTCAAAACAGGTTCATATTCCTTAATAACTCTTTTTGCTATCTTTTCGATTTCTTTATCTCTTAGAGCTCTAGATTTTTTCTTATTAGGTCTAATAATTAAATTTCCATCTTCAATCATTAATTCTAAGTCTGTTTTTTCATCAATTTTAAGAAGATCTAGTAATGGTTTATCAATAATTAAAGCAAGGCTATTACCATGTTTAGTAAGTTTCTTTGTCATATTATTTTCCTTTTATTTTCTATCATTCTTATCTATAGGTTACCACAATGTTGATACTTTGTATATAGATTGGTGCAAAGGTGCAAAATATCTGAGTAAATAGATAAATTTTCTTGTTAAAACATGCTAAAATTGTGTTTAAATTTATTATAAAAAGTTAATGAGAATCTAATTTATGGCGCAAGCCAGACGAAGTTCGATAGAACGAAGACTGGCGGCAACTATCAAGCTCAATCAGTAATAAAAAAATAGAATTTGGTTTTCATCTATCTCATATCCAGACAGTGTTTACAACATTTGGAATTGAAATATAAAAAATAATTTTTGTTGAATAATATAAACATAATATTAAAGTGGATCCAACTCTTTATTCATTTGCTTTGCTAATATTAGTTTATATTTAAGTAATTGGTCTCTTATAATAAATGCTCGATTTATTATATTTAAACAATCATTATAAGTATATTTTTGGTATTTATTACTTATAAATTCTCGTCTAGTTAGATTAATCAGTTCCATAAATTTTTCTTTAATATTGTTAATAATATTATCTACATCACTAGAAATAAATAAGAAGGATGATTCATAATAATTAACAAGAGTGTGTATTTCTTTTAGTCCAAATTCTGGATAATCACTAATAAACTTATCTAAATATTCCTTAATTAATGCTTTTAATTCATTTTCTGTCATATTTTGATTATTACTTATTTTTTTATTAATAATATCAAAAATTACACAGATAGCAGCTGATTCTCTAATCAACAAATATAATTTAGGATAAATTTCAAGAAGGTTTCTTGTTTTAATCTCCATATGAAAATATTTACGCTTGATCTCATATTTTATTTTTTCACTTTCTCTATTAATTTTTATTTGTGACCACATATTAAATATAGCAGACACTATACCAGAAGTTAGTATGGTTGAAATAATATGCTTTCGTTGTTTTATGAAATTTAAAATATCTTGAATCATTTAATTATTATTTTCGTCTTATAATCTAATTTTTAATAAATCTATAATTTCTATAACAATTTAAATTTGCAATATAAATCCATTAGCAAAAAATGAATATTTTTTTGTTATAGTAAAACATGAGACTTCTTGATCATGTATTTCAATATTTTTTATGGGAGAGTAAAATAATTTTTCTTTTAATAATTCTTCAAGGTATGTATGAGGTTTCCTATTATATAAAAATTTAATTAATCTTCGACTAATTCTTTTAGAATTAGAAATTATATTTTTAGGCAACAAATAATCTTTTAATTTATTAGAATCGATTGGATATATATTGCCTGATTCATCTTTGCAGCGATCTACAATAAATTCTACATGTTTTTGCTTTCTTGTTAATCTAAATCCAATTTCTTGGTAAAAAATATAAGCAAAGTATCCTCCTATTTCCAAGTTATAAATTATGCTGGAAACCTTAACTTTTTTTGTAGGCGGTTTTTCTTCTTTTGTAATACTTGATGTAATTCCAAAATTTAAAAGAATAATTTGTATTTCTTGAATTAACTCATAACATGTAGATACTAATTTTATATTACCACGTTTAGTTTTATTGCTATTACTGGTACCGTCAGCATCGAATAAACCTTGTAGAAAGGCACGCATTTGATTTTTAGTACATTGAAATAATTTCTTTGGAAAGGTTTTAAATTTTGAACCTTTTTTAAATCCTAAATATTTTAAAAAATCGCAAAATTCTGTAGATGATAAAGTATGATGTGTTTTTTTGCGTTTACCATGTGATTTAAATTTAGATTTATGTAAAAATTCAATTATTTCTATATCTATGTTAGCAACAGTAACAGATCTTTCACCATAACATCCATCACCTTGTATTAAACCTAATAAATAAAATAAATCATCATTTATATCATTTTTAGCAATTGAATATTTATATTTACATCTTTTTCTAGGTTTAAAATCTGATATATCAAGTCCATCTCCCCAGACATTTTGGCCATACTGAATTGGTAATAAATCATTTATATTTAAATTCTTAGCTTGAATCCATTTTATTCCATTCCAAATATTATTAGATTGCGAACATTCTAATGTATAACCAAAAGAAAGGGTTATTTTTATTATTTTTTTATTTTTAGTGCAATAAGTTTGTATTTCATTATCAATCCCATTAAATCCATATACATTTTTCAAATAAGATGTTGTATTAAAATTAGAAATATCTGAAATTTTAGTTAATCCATTTTCATCTATTATTAAAGTATTCGATGCAATATAAACATCATTTTCTGAAGTTGTAATAATTTGTGATAATGACATATACTTAAATACCTTTTATAGATATTATTAAATATTAATATATTCAAGTTTTTGGTTACACATTTTCATTTAAAAAAAACATACGTTTTATTTGTTTGTTTATTACCCATCGTGTGGAACAGGTTAACCCCCTTTTAGGAGTATGGGGATTCTTTGTTAAAAGAATATAAGATTTCTATTAAATAAATTTTAGTTATTTTTATAATTTGGACATATTCTTTAACATATAATCTGCTAATTTAGATGCTTCTTCAATAAGAATTTTATTCATGGTTGTAGAATCTATTTTTTCTAAAAGTTTACCATATTCTTCATCAGATACTTTATTTAATTCTTGTTTATAATCTGATTCAAAATCTTCTAAACTAGTTGTATAAGCTTTTAAAATACGTCTAATGCGATGCGCTAATAATTCATTAGATTTTTGAGCAAATTCTAATAAAAATTTTGCGCCAGGATTACTTTTTAAATGATTCATAACAAATAAAAATACCCAGTCTGGATTTAAAGATTTAGTAGCTTTATTTAAATCTAAATTTCCCGAATTTAATTTAGAAAGATTTTCAACATGATTTTTAAGAGATTGAGCAATATCATCTGGAAGTCCCTTTCCTATTGATTTGACCGCGGAAATAATTTCTTCTCCTTTTTTCTTATATGCCAAAGTTGATAAACCATTTGATGTATCACAAAGTTCTTTTTTTTCAACCTGTAAGGCAACACAATTGAAGCCACTCAATAACAAACCAAATAAAAATACTTTTTGCATAGTTTTTCCTTTAAATAAATATTTATAATCTAAATTACTTGTTAATATTATAAACAAAAAAAAGAAATGCGAATACTTAATATTCATAGATAATTGAAGATAATTTTTTATTTTTTTCTTGCAATTAATTAAAGTCTAACTATACTCACATGTTAGAAAACATTATCAACCTTCTAAAAAAGAAGAACTGCAATGAAAAAGTTTCTAAAATTGTTCGGATCCCAATGGAATCCGATTCTTCAAACCAAGCATTTATATGATCATGACATTATATGTCATATCACATCTGATTTAATATAAGTTCGTTAATTCATAATATTTTTTATAAATTCGATACCATTTAATGGTAATTGGAGAAACTAAGATGTTTGAAAAGGCAAGAGTAGTTTTGTCTTTTGAAGATCGCAAGAAATTTGCAGCTCTTTTTATGGTTCTTATGAAAGTAGAAAAAGAGAATGTTAAAAAGAAAAAAGCTAAAAAGAAATCAAAAGCAAAACTCAAGTCTCAAGATATAGGGCCTGCTAATCGCAGGTCTTATTTTTTTTCAGCTTTCGCTTAGCTCCTGCAGTCAATAAAAAAGCTTGTTTTTATTTTCCAGTTCTTTATCTTTAAAATATTAATTTTAATGGTATCCATTCGTATCCGGAGTTTATCCTGAGTGAAATCGAAGGAACAAGCTCCCGACTTCGCCAAGGCTTCGACGGGCAGGCAGGACGAACGGATATTAAATCAATTGCGCTCGTGGTGAGCCTGTCGAACCATACGAGCACTGCAAAAAATATGATTGACACAGTAGTTTTAATATTAAACAAAAGTTTATTTCAAATAAGTGATCCTGAAAAATTCTCGCCTTCTGCAAAATGGGCTGAAGACTCTGTTAAGATAATGGGCTACATACAATCAAGACAAAATCCAACAAAAAAAGAACTTAAAAATGGAATCTATAAACCACACCTTACTCTTACAAATCGAATCAACAATTTAAGTAGGCATGAAATAACACTCAAGATTGAACTATCTTTGCCTAAGCTTCTTTTTGGAAATAATTTTGATGAACTTAGCTTAAAAGATTTTGATAAGCTTACAACAAAGCTGGTAAATGTTTTAAAAGAGATGGGTGTAACAACAACTGAAACTGTTATTTCACAAGCTCCGGTTTATGCAATTCATTACTCAAAAAACATTCCACTTACTGATGGTTCAACTCCTTACCATTTTATTAGCAAGATAAAAGCAGCTAATGTAAAACTTTTTCTTGATGTAAATCAAACAGATTATCGTAATGATGGCCACAGTTATAAATGGCATTGTAATGCGTATGAAGTTGTTTTTTATGACAAAATTAGAGATCTTGAAAAGGCAAAGAAAAGTAGTAAACGAAGTTTAGAAAAAGATAATGACTTACAGCTTAATATTTTTGATAATCTTAAAAAGAGGAAGAAGTTAGAATTCCTGCGAATGGAAGTTCGTTTAAATAAACGACAGAAAATTAAGCAGCTTTTTACAAAGCTAAAAATCAAATCTGATTTAACATTTAAAAGTTTATTCAAGCCTCTTATTTCAAAGAAAATTCTTTTAAATTATCTTGATGAATTGGAAAGCCAAAGATTATCTTTGGTGAATTATGAATCTACTAATGACAAAGCTCTACTTACTGATTTGATATTAAATAATCCTGAAATTAGCCCAAAACAGATTTTACAAATGTTTGGATTACGTAAAGCTCTTGATGCTGTTAATATTCGTGAATTAAAGGTTATGTTTACTAAATACAATGCTAGAAGTTGGTACAGATTATTAAGTGATTCTGATAAAATTAGGTTACCTGGCCAAAAGATATCTTTTGGTGTTATACGAGAATCTATTACCAAGTTTAAACCTGTCAAATTAAGTAAATTCTAATTAGAAATAGCGCTTGATTTTCTATTTGTATTTGATATACTTAAAATATATTATTATAGTCGTTTTATTTTTAAGAGGTTATATGAAAATTAAATTGTTTTTACCTGTAACAATCGCTATGTTCACTATTCCTTCAATTAGCTTAACTATGCAAAGAATGCAATGTAATCTTATGATAGGAACATTCAGTAATGATTTAAATCTGGTTAAAGAAGCCCTAGCGCAAGGCGCAAATATTAATGCGTTTGATGAAGATCATTATAATACTTTTATTTCCACATTAACCTCTAATGGAACAAATCCTATAATTTTTGAACTACTAATAAAATCTGGGATTGATGCAAATACAAAAAATACATATGGAAACTCTTTATTATATCTTGTGATTGCAAACAATATAAATATAAGTATTGATGCTATTAAAATTTTATTAAATGCAGGCGCTGATATTAATATAAAAAACTCAAATGACAAAACTACATTAGATACAGCCAAAGAACAAAACGAAGATGTATTTAAACTTCTTGAAAATTGGCCAAAAGAGTTAAGAAAAAAAGCCAAAGAAGAAATTTCAGCGCATTTAATTCCAGATCTTAGCAATATAGCTTGTGATTATCTTGTTGGCTCATTAAATCCAGAAGAAGACAAAAAAATAGAATCTGAGTAAATTTTAAGTTTTAGCTAACTTATCAAGAACAGGTTTGTATTTTTTGATAACCTCTTTTGCAATCTTATCAATTTCCGCATCTCTTAAGGCCCTAGATTTCTTTTTATCAGTAACGATCAAGCACTCGTCTTTTATAGAAATTTCTAATTCAGTATTTTCATCAAATTTGAGTTGATCCAAAAGAGATTCATCAATAATTAAAGCTAGATCATTATCATGCTTAATAAGTTTAGTTTTCATAATCATCTTTTCAAATTTAGCTTGTTTCTCAATTTTTTCAATTTCATTTTTATTAAAACGTTGTTCTAAATATTTTTGAAAGCTTCTTCTTTCAATTTTTCTCATAATGTAAAAAGCGTTTTTTAATAAAAGCTCTACCCGATCCAGATTTTAAATATTTTTCAAAATCAATGGCACAGTTTTTATTGTTAAATTCAAAAGAAACAATTAATTTCCAAGGTTTATACATTGAAGTGTGAACAGAACTGCCTGCATTATGTGTTTTTAATCTTTCTTCTAAATCTAAAGTATAACCGATATATATTTTATTCGAAAACATTATTGATTTGATTAGGTAAACGTAATACATAATTTTAGTAATTTTTGAGGATTAAGGGATAGTCCAGCCTTCGTGTCTAGCTAAAGCTAGCTTACTTCGGTCTCCGACGCGGCATAGCCGCTATGGCGACGACGCGCGGGCAGCTTTCGCCTTTTATTTTTCAAAGTTTAAATCTTTATAAAGTTAATTCCGTTAAATAAACTGGCCGTGCCAGCTGAAGCCTTGGCGAAAGCTGGCGGGGCTGATGGGGTTCGAACCCACGACCTTCCGCGTGACAGGCGGACGCTCTGACCAAACTGAGCTACAGCCCCTAAATAGGGATTTTTGGCTCCTCGGGCTGGACTCGAACCAGCGACCTAACGATTAACAGTCGTTTGCTCTACCGACTGAGCTACCGAGGAATATATGTCAAATTTGAAGATACAGAAATAATATCAAATCTTTTAATATTTATCTAGTATAACCAGTCTATTGAATATAAAAACTATACAAGAGAATAGCTGCTAGTCCGCCTACGCCAAGGCTACGTCGGACAGTCTTCGCTATTAAAATTGGCGAAGCCAGACGAAGCTCGAAGAGCGAAGACTGGTGGGCGGTGCTGGACTCGAACCAGCGACCCCCAGTTTGTAAGACTGATGCTCTACCAACTGAGCTAACCGCCCTTAATAAAATCAAAGATTCTTAAATTTTAATGAATAAGTATTGTAAAGTCAAAAAAAATCGATGATTTCTTCAAATTAATTATACTTGGGTGGCTGAAACGAAATTAACTCGAGGCGCTGTGCTAGGATGAATTATGTAATTAAATGATATAACTGCTCCAGGAACTATAGGTTTTGTAGTGGATGCAAGATCAATTGTCACACTTTGATTGTCAGAGGCGACAACCGTAGCATTACAGAAACTAATATTTGTTATTGGGGCGGATATTTTGATTTTAAGATCTGTAATTGATCGTGTTCCTGTATTTTTTAATGTAGCGCAATATTGTGCACCGTCGGCCCATTCAGAATTCATGTTTTGTTGATAAGTTAGATAAGAGGGAAAATTTGTAAAATTAGAATTTTGCACGGTTATTGTTATTGTATTACTAGCGCTATTTCCAGATTCATCATAAACTACTGCAACAAGATTATGCTGGCCATTGGTAACTTTGGTTGTATCTAAAGAAACTCCATAAGGTGTTGTCAAATCAATACCAATAAGAGTAGAATCAATATAAAAATCTACATTTTTTACATTTACGTTTCCATTTACTTGAGCTGTTATTGCAACTGTACCATTAATTGTAGAAAGATTTGCAGGACTAGTTATATTAATTGTAGGTTTTACAGGATTTACTGTTTGTTGAAAAACAACACTTGGTTGAATAGTTGAATTATCAAAAGTTATAGGAGTTCCTGTAAAAGGTACTTCATTATTATTTGTTAAATCAACAATTGAATAAGAATTTAATGTTGTATTATTTCCAGCAGCCATATCTGCTACAATTAAATAATATTTTTGAGGGACATTTGTTGCAGATAACAAATCAGTTGTATCTAAAGCAAAAGTAGCTGTTTCAAGAGTTGGGTTTTGTCCATCGAATGCATAAGCGCCACCATCTTGATTAAGAGCTTTACTTTGAAACGTTTGTGTTGGTGCAGCTGCGCCTGTGCTAGATGAACCCAAGGATACCTTTAATTCATTACGAGAAGCTTGAGATAAAGAAAATTTGGCTATCGCTTTTGGGGTATAACTTGCTTGTTTTGGGGTTATACTAAATAACATCTGTGCTATTGGTTGACGATTTGTAGTTGGACCATTAGGTACCATAGAGGTACTAAAAAAGGCGTCATATGAAATCCAAACGTAGCCGTTATTTGCCCACCCAGTTCCCCACGAGTTAGCTATTAAGAATGCACCTTTTTCGCCACTATCTACTTGTCCATTACCATTTATGTCGATCCAAACATTATCATCATATCCTACAATTGTAGTTTGATGTCCTCCAGAAGTTCCATTCATCCATGAAATAGCGTTTTGTCCAGCATAAGGATTATTTGGTTGGGATGGATCTGCAGATACTTTGGTCATTTGCCAAGAATAAGCAAATGTTACAAAAGTTACAACATGACCATTGTTTAAAATTTGTTTAACGGTATTAATATCAGTAGGTCCATTTATGTTCATGAATACTGGATTATTCATTCGGTAAGAAAGAGCAGAAATCCAATCTTGGGTTTTTAAATCCCATTCTCTATAATTTGTGTCATAAGGAAAATTAACTATACTAGTAGCGCCATTTGTAGCTAAAAGTGAATAAGCATCTTGTGGAAAGGCTCCGCCATCTTGTCCAAAATTAAGCATATTATAGGTCCATTTTGGAGAAAGGATATTTGTTGAGCTGGTTTTATTATTAATGCCATTGAGAAGACCATATTCATGTGTAGCTTGATAATAAGTAGTGGACCATCCTACGCAAGCACCTAGTTGTTGTTGATCTCCGATTGGTGGAAAACAAGGTAGCTGACTATTGTTAACACTTGGAAGAAGCGCTACTGACTGTAAATAACTTTGTGCATTTAAATTATTGGTATTTGAGTTTTTATTAGTAATAAATTCATCTTGATTATTTGAGGCTACCTCCATACCACCTAATGTAATTCCTTGTCTCTTTAAATGTTCTTGTATTCTAGCAGCGCCATATTTATTAGGTCTAACTCCCAGAACTTGTGGCCAATTTTTTTCAATATGTGCTATTTGGCTTGCTGTTAAAGGTTGGGCTCCTACATGATAATTTTTTGGATCTAAATTTGGATCAATTCCAAATAAGTTGAAAATGGTAAGTAAAAAAAATAAAAATAAATGTTTCTTTAAATTACGAATCCAAAAGCCAAAAAAGTTTTCCATACAGTGCTCCTTTTATTTGTGATTGTTTTTAATAATTTTAATATCCTAAAAATTTTTATTTTTGAAATGCAAGTTTTTTTTATTATTGTTTATTTATTAAATTATTTAATATCATGTAAGAGTAATTATAAAAAAGGAGAAAGCTATGAATAATAATAGTTTAGTATCTAAAAAAATATATCATGTTTGGCTTTTGTTAAAAATTACTTATGGTCTTTTATTTGTGGTTGCTGGGATGGATAAATTTTTTAATATAATCGTTAATTGGGAAAATTATATTAGCCCGTTTGTATTAGAAATTTTACCTGTAAATTTATCTGTGTTAATGTCTATTGTTGCACTAGTTGAGATTGGGATGGGATTATTAATTTTAACAAAATGGACCAAAGTAGGGGCCTACTGTGTTTCTGTATGGCTTTTAATAATTGCTATAAATTTGGTAATTATTAAAGATTTTGATATCGCTGTTCGTGATGTTGTGTTAGCAATATGCGCTATTGCTCTTGCTAAGTTAACAGAGATTAAGAATATAAATATTTAAGTTTATCTACTGTACCAGGTTGCCCGACTCTTACCGCGTTGTGTAATATGATTATTTTTGACTAAATTGGAAATAGTTTTCTTCAATGTATTTCTGTTTGCTTTAGTAAGATTTTCTAAATCTGAAATTGTTAACCTGTCATGTTTTTCTATTAAAGACAGAATCTGAATAGAAAGAGGGGATAAATCTAGATAGGTTCGTTTTTCTAATTCTATTTTAGTTACAAGATGTTGTTTTTGTTTTTGTAATGCGTTTAAAAAAAATAATATCCATGGTTGAAAATCAGGATTTATAGAGCTTAAGGTTTGCTGAGTTTTACGTAGAGCTAGATAGTAACTTTCTTTATTTCGTTCTATTATACTTTCAAGAGAGCTATATAACACGTATGTATAACCAGACTGAAGTAGAAGAAGGGTTGTTAGTAAACGAGATAGTCTTCCGTTACCGTCTTGAAATGGATGTATTGCAAGAAATACTACGACAAAAATAGCAATAATTATTAATGGATGAATTTGCTTATTATCAAGTTGCTCATTGGTCCAAATAACAAGTTCTTGCATTTTAAATGGAGTTTCAAATGGTGAACTAGTTTCATAAATTACACCCAAGCTTTTACCTGACGAGCTAAAAGCTTCGATATTATTAGGAAACTTTTTATATTCGCCTCTGTGACGTTCATCTTTATCTGAAAAACTTAGTAACCAATTATGAAATTGTTTAATCGAATTTTCTGTGAATGGAATAGAAGAATAAGATGTATATATTTCTTGGCAGACTTTAGAATAACCTGCAACCTCTTGTTCATCACGAGAGGTAAATGAATGTTTTTTGATATTGGATAGGATTTGTTCAATTTCAGTATTACTTAATTTTACACCTTCAATACGAGTGGATGAACCAATGCTTTCAATTGTAGCAACCTTTCTTAACTCATTGAGTCTTTCGGGCCTTAATTGTCCTAATAATTGCCAGGCCCCTTTAAATTCATCTAATTCAGATATTATTTTTAATATTTCAGGTGTAATAACAAAATCATTTATATTGATCATAATATACCCACATTTGTACCCAATAATACCCAATTGTACCCGAAATGCACCCAAATTGCAATGGTTTGATTCGGTTATCCTGATTTTTTAATTAAATTTGATAAAGCAAACGATATTTTAGTACCTAGAATTTTTTGTAAAATTCCTGCAATGGGAAAGGGTCGATATGGTGAAAAATAAGGGTCAAGATCATTTCTTCCATCTATAATACTTTCAGCGCTATATTTTCCAAGAGCTGCAGCTATAGGCAACCCTGTGGCAGCGGTAATATAATAAATATAAGATTTATCTTTATCTTTGCCTGCAATAGGACCTATATCTTTAGATATACCGATTAATCCTGGCCATTGGTACTCAAATTGGATGTTTAATGAAGGAAATTTGTTTTTTAAATAGTTGGTTAATTTATAGGTAATTGCACTATAATCATGTTGAGCCTTTGAAGAATAAGTTGTAAGTATTGATCCTCCTCCTAATAAGAGTCTTTTTTCACCGGTAACTCGAAAATAATTGTAAATGAATTCCATGTCCCATGACATGAAAATATTATTGGGAAATATTGTTTTAATTTGATTATCAGTAAGTTTTTGTGAAATCATTAAAAAAGTTTGAGCATGATAAACTTCCTGTTTAAGTAATTGCAGTTGTGGCATAAATCTATCTGTACAAACAATAATATATTCTGCTTTAATTTTTGCATGTAAACTATTTATAATATTTTCATTAATTGAAGTTACAGGTGTTTCTTCATAAATAGTTACACCTAATTTTTGTAAAAGCTTTTTTAGTTCTTGGCAATAAAGATATGAATTTATTCCAAATGTATTACCATATACTATGCCACCGGCATAAGCAGAAGTGTTAATTAAATCTTTAATATCTTTTGAGTCATAGAATTTTGTATCGTAACCGAATTTTGATAAATTATCATATTCTTTTTTTAATTTTTTTAAATCATTATTATTATTTGCTAATTCTAGTGAATCCTGTGGCGCATAATCACATATAAACTTATTTTCTATAATATTATTTTTTATGTCTTGAACGCCACCCATTATAAATTTCCATATTTGATTGGCTATATCCTGATTATAACGATGTGCAAATTCAGATAATGAAAGTTCTGCATTTGGTGTAATAAAGCCGGAACTTTTGCCTGATGCACCGGCTCCACAGTAATATTGTTCTAGCAAAACAACTTTTTTATTTTTTTTATTAAAAGCTTGAGCAGCACTTAATCCTGCCATGCCTCCACCAATTATTGCAATATCAGTTTGTATATCTTCTTTACAGTAGTTTATTGAATCCGGTTTTGTATACCAATAAACATTATCATTAGGCATCCAGATATTTTTCATGGAATTCCATTAATATTGATTTTATTTTAACCAGTTCAATATTATTCGAATCTTTGATGTTTGTGCAATATTATTAATAAAGATTATTTTCTCGTTCTAAAATTTGATCTTTATATATTAAACATAGATTTTCAAAATTCTGTGCTTCTTTTAAAGCAAACTGAAAATCATTTAATAAATGTTTTAAATTACTGTTTAAATCTACATGGGATCTAAGTTTTTTCAGATAAAATTCTACATTTTCTACGGTAATATAATTTTTTTTATTTTTGTGCATTAAGTGTATTATATAAGCTGCTATTATTGTAGCACTTCTGGCTTTTCCTGCCTTGCAATGTACGTACATTAAAGAATGATTGTTTAAATCTCTATTTTCAATATCGCGAACAGCACGAATAACATCTACCATCATGGGAGGTGTATAATCTGTAGTTGGATATTTATACAATTTTATAGATTTATTTTTTGATAATAGCTCTGTTAATCCTGCCCAATCTCTTTCGAAATCTCTGTTCATGCTACAAATAGCTATTTTGTTTAAATCAATATTAAATGTTTTGGCAAGTTCTTCTAGATTTTGTTGAGTACGAACAATACTACCTAAAACTAATGGACATTTTTTTCCATCATTGAGACTTATTATGTTATCAAATTTATCAAAATAAACATCAATTTCATCATATTCTACAAATCTGCTTTTTTCTTCTCCGGCAATTTGGTTGAAATTAAAAATTTTACCTAATTTTACATAATTATAAAAAAGACTAACGTGAAAAAGGCTTGCAGATTTTGTTGTATAATAAATTTCTTTAAAATTTATGCTAGAAAGTGATAAATATATTGAAAGTAATAGCGTATTTAGTTTGAACATCTTATTTCCTGAATTATTTGTGACAACATAATTTACATTTTCCTAAATTTTTATATTTAGAATTTAAATCTTCTATAGAAATTTGAGTTTTTTCAAATTCATTTTTGCCTTCTTTAGCCTTTAGACTATTATGAGGCAAATTATAAAATTTATAAAATGCATGAACTACATTTTCGTATGTTATTTTATCCTGAGGATCATCAATCATATAACATGGATGTAATGATTTTTCTAACACTAGAAGATGTATTTTTTTAAAACCTCTTTTTTTAAGTTTAATGTATAAATTAAAAGCACATTGAGGAGCTGTAAGCCCATCCTTTAGTGATGTTACAAATAATAGTGGAATATCGTCAGTAATTTTATCTGCATAGTCTATAGGAAAATGTCCCTTCTTTTTATAGCTTCTTAAGAAAAAGGCTATTAAATCATGCATAGTTTTTTCAGTTTCTTCAGACTTATCTGAATAAACAAAATGTTTTATGCAATGTGGTACAGTATCGAAAATACCATCAAGAACAGCGGCCTTTACTTGTTTAGGTTTATGTTGAGCAATAAAATTAAAAGTAGTTGCTGCTCCTCGTGAATCTCCATAAAGTACAATATTTGTTTTAGGGTATTTTTTGATATGAGCTTTATATGTTTTATGAAGGGCTTTGATATCTTTTTTTTGACCCAAATTTGCTTGCGTTAAATCGAAAGTATATCCAACAATAGATTTATTTGATTCAAAATTATTTTCAACTGAAAACTCAAATTTGTCCTGAAAAATTCTTTGCACAAAAGGAAACAAATCTCTTCTGAGTTTATTAACTAAACCTGTAATTGGATTTAAAGTAAATCCATAAGGTTTTTTTGTATTAATTTCTGCAAATATTACTCCTGAATGTGGTTGGCCTATCACATGGCCACCTTTTTTCCATGTAATTTTTTCGCCCGTAGATGCAGTATAAGAAGGGCAGTAACGACCCATTAAAAGCTCCGTACCCATCATTCCTGGAGAATAAATATAAGAAACATGTTCGTTTATTGGCTTGGTATCAAAAAACTCTGTATTTGACTGACAGAACATGGTTATTGTCAAACAGAAAAAAATTATATTTGTGTACAGTTTAATTTTTAGCATATTACCCCTATTAAATAATGTTCTAGCTATAGATTTCAGGATATAAGGTATGAAAATTTTTGCAACAGCATGATTTATAGGGCTTTTGACTCTATAATTCTTTAACTTATAATTAAGAATATAGTGGATTAATCTATTTTTTAGGGAATCAAAGAATGTCTATAAAAAACAAACTTATTATATTTTTACTGCTGATTAAGACAAGTTGTGTATTTTCAATTGATGAAACTAATACAACTGCCATAAAACTACAAGTTTTAAAAAGTCTAGTTGCTGAATTAACAAAGGAAGAGGCTGATCAAAAAAAAATTTCTGTAGCAAATATTTTGAATCATCCGGAAAATAAAGATTTTTATATAGAAGAGGTTAGCAAGAATTTTTTGAAATATTCCAATTCTACAAAGTTGATTTGGTTTTTATTTGAATTTCAACAATCTTCAAGGGGTGGCGGAGATTATATTGATGATTCAGTAAGATTCTTAAAAGAATTTATCAATAATAATTTCATTATAGAGACTATATTATTCAAATATCCTGAAGTTGCTCCTACCTTTACTTCTTTATTAGCTAAAAATTTTGAACAATCATATGATCCATTTTTAGCAAAAATTCTTATAACTTTAGATACAAATGCTTTAAATTCTTTTTCTAGGCGTATAGCATTACAAAAAAGTAAAGGTCTAATGAATCCTATAGATTTTTGTTTAATTCTTCCCCATTCTTTAGCGAAAGATACAAACCAATTAATGCCTTTATTTGAGGAATTGATAGATAAAGTTAAAGATAAATCCGCTGATAAAGTTAATGTTGTAAATTTAACTAATAAATTATTTACACAACCTAGTGATAAAGAATTAAAAAGTGAATTTTGCCAAGAAATAATCAAATATTTTTCTGATAACATTAATAAAATAAGTGAAATATTTTATAATTTCAAAATTTTTATGAATCTTTGTTTACAAAGATTTCAAGATTTAGAAAATCAAATTAAACAAGTGGCCATGAAAGATTTTCTTGATATACCAAGAGAAAATTTAGAATCAATTTATTATAAATTAATGAACGATCAAGAAAGGGCGCAGTTATTAGCAATAACTACCGAATGTTTTGGTTTGGAGCCTTTGAATGGTGACCCAACTGAGATTTTATTAAAAAATACTGATGTATTTAGAGGTTATCCTAGCTTTGTGTTAAATCCATGCTTTAACCAGAATACTAGTACTCAAACAGAACAACATTTGGTTAGTAATGTTAGTAGTGTTGTTAAAATGTTAACAGAATCAACTTATGGCTTATATAGCTTGATAGATAATAAAGAAGTATTTAAAGATATACAAGTGCAAGACTTTATATTGAAGATTCATAATAAAGAAAAAGAAGAGATTAAAAAAGGTAACTATGTTTTTTTTCATGGTCGCAATAAAAATATAAGATTTAGTGGAGAGATATATAAGCAACTTTGGAAATTAAAAAATTATTCAAAAATATCTACAAAAAAACCAAAGGAATTTGATGAAAAATTAAATAATTTTATTTTTATGAGATTTGAACCTAAATCAAAAGCTATTAATGAAAGAGATGATTATTTTTTTATGAACCATTCAATTTTTGGAAATTCACATGAAATGTCTGGCGCTTCGACTTTAACTGGTTATTGGTTAAGAGATCACAGTGCGCACTTTTATCCAAATGATCGATTTCCTATAAATAATTTATTTTCAAAGCAAGAGTTTGGTTTACAAAAATATTATAAAAAATATGAAAATGATTTAAAAAAATTAAAAGAGTTGCATGATGCAGCTACCAAACATGGAGAGATTATATTGCTCTCTATTCCACAAAATAGAATAAACTTAGTAAAACCATGTGGGCCTGGGGGTTATATGGTACAAGTTAAAGTGGGTGAGCAATTAACATTAGATGCTAAAACTATTTTAGATGCTTTAAAACATGATGCTAATAAAGTTAAATTGGAAGATGGTAAAAGCGCTGATTATCTAGAATGGAAGTTACCGTTAGAAGATGCATATGCTCTTGATACATTTAATGGTCCTGATTTTTATAGTTTCTACTTTATGGATGAACAATCTAAAAAGGAATATGAAAACTTACGTGATCAAATTTTTGCTAAAATTAAAAAAGATTATGATCAAGATACTCTTCAAAATACAAGAAAATTACAAAAATTAAGAGCGCGTACTAAAAGAAGATAATAGATTTATTTTTGTTGCATTATTAATAAGTTTATTACTAAAATATGCTCGTATGGTTTGTCCTTCGATTTCGTGCTATGCACTTCACTCAGGATGACCGGGTTTGGGATAAATAAATTATAGTTTATATTTTTTTCAAGAGTGAGTAGTAATGATAAATAAAAGTTATAATTATTTTTTACTTATTTTTTTGTTAATTCAGGAAGCTAATTCTTTTGCTTCTCCTAAGCGAGTTATTGCAACTATTGGTGTAGGAGATACTCCTGCAGGAATTGCAGTTACACCAAATAATCGTTTTGCATATGTCGCCAACAACAATAATGATGGCATTTTGGGTGGGGATACTGTTAGTGTATTAGATCTAAGAACCAATACTGTTATACAAACAATTTCTGATCCGAGCTTTAATGAACCTTATACTGTTACGATTAATAAAGCTGGTACAAAAGCGTATGTAACTAACAGTAATAGTACAACAGTAACTATTATTGATATTGCAACTAACACGGTTATAGGTACCATTGGAGGTTTTGATGGGCCATCTGGCTTTGTTATAACTCCTGATGGAAATACGGCCTATGTTAATAATTATGGTGGCCCAAGTGGTGTTCAAAGTGGAAATGGCACTACAGTAAGGGTTGTTAATTTGAATACTAATACAATTGTAGGTCCGCCTATTACAGTTGGACTTGCTCCTGCTGCATTGGCAATATCTCCAAATGGCGCATATGTTTATGTGATTAATTATGTTGATGGGAATCCCGGCACAGGTACATTGAGTGTAATACAAACAGCTACTAATACAGTAATAAAAACAATACCTGGTTTTTTTGGGCCATTTGGGATAGCCGTTACACCTGATGGTAAATTTGCATATGTTACAAATTTTGGTAGTAATAATTTTTCACCATATGGCACAAAGGTAAGTGTTGTTGATTTAAAAAAATATGTAGTAAGTACAACTATCAGAGTTGGAATTCAGCCATCAGGGGTTTCTATTACTCCAGATGGTCGTTTTGCATATGTTACAATTTATCATACACTTTATCTTGGTCCGAATTTTACAAACTTAACACCTTTCACAGGCAAAGTTATTATTATTGATATTGCTACCAACAGAGTGATATGTCCTGTAATTATAGTTGGATCATCTCCAGCAAATATAGCTATATCACCTAATGGGCAACGTGCATATGTTACTAATTATTCATCTAATACTGTTAGTGTTATAAACATTAGGTACGGTTGTTAGTGTGATTTTATCTAAAAAATAAGATAGAATAGAATTAATCAATAAAATATTTTTTCTTTTTTGCTAGGATTTTAATAAATATATGAGCAAATTATTAATTGCATTAATTCTAATATTATCAAACAAGCTTTTTTCACTTGAGTTTCTTTGTTTTGAAAAAAAAGCAGAATATTTAGAAGGGTCAAAAGAGTTTATAAATCTTTCAAAAGAGGAATTTGCAGATTTAATTAAAAAACAAATACAAGAAAAAAAAGTTAATGTGTGTGATGTTAATGGTAACACTTTGTTGGCTGCCTCATCTTATTTAGATGACATAGATTCTGTTAAGAAATTGTTAGAAGCTAAAGCAGATCCAAACATTGTAGATATTAGAGGACAGCTGCCTTTAATGATTATATCGTCTAAAAAATTGCCGGGGCGATTGAGTATTGCAAAACATTTAATTGAGAATGGAACAAATATAAATAAAAAAAGTAATTCAGGTAGTACAGCTTTGATTTCTGCGGCTTGCCATAATGATTATGAATTGGCTCAACTTTTATTAAACTATAAAAGACAGGCTGTTGATATTGAAGCTTACGATCGTGAAGGAAGTACAGCATTAACGTTTGCAATGGATGGAAGTCTAGAAATTGCTAAATTGTTAATACTCAAGGGCGCAAATGTAACAGTAAAAAGTGTAGAAATGTCGTTTCGTTGGGATTCTGAAGCTAGATTGAAGTTAATAAAATTTTATATAAAACATAGATTATTAATTCAGTATATACAAGTTGCACCTCTGTGTGATGTTGTTTTAGAATATTATGTAATAGATGAAACAAAAATTGTGTAGAGAGCATGATAGATTATATTTAACTTTATTTTTAATGAACTGTTGAGTTATCTTTTTTAAATAAATTATTATAAATGATTAAAAATAAGGAGAGAGTATGTTTGAAGATATATATAAATTGTCTGTTAAATTCTTTTCTCATCATCCTGTATTAAATAGTTTAGCGCATAGCGCTGGTGGTTTTGGTTTAGCTTTACTTTTACAACAGATGATAAAAGGGGATGCAATTATTTCACCAGGTATTTCCTTATTGCTTATAGCTTTTAGTGTAGTAATTCATGTTTGGTCATTTGTTAAAAAATAGTTTTTAAAAAAAAAGGATAAGAAGTTATGTCGATTAAGTTTAATAAATCTGGTTACAATAGAGCAGTTGAAATTATAGACAATGGTTTAGAAGTTGAACATGACACAAATAATTGGGAAGAAGTGAAACCTACAGTAGATGAAGAACTTCAGTATATTGATACTCACTCCCTTGATGAATATGGAGAATGGTTTTTAGGAATTAGATCTGAGCCTGAATTAAAGGATGACATAAAAAAATTTGTATATCCATTTGGAGATTTTAAGGTTTTACATAAAAGTGCTTTACTTTCCTCTAAGAAGCTAGCTGAAAAAAATAAAGATAATGAGATTGCTGGTAAGATTGATGAATTACTGGATATGATATAATAATTTACTAGAAAATAGTAGATAATCTTGTTACTCTAATCAAAAATATATCAATAGATATTATTGAAAGTTTTCATGTTTCAGGAAATAAAAAAACTTATTAATGGCAATAAAGAATTTAGAAAGAAATTTTTTAGCCAAGAAAGTAGTCTATTTGATACTTTACAACATGGGCAAAAACCTAAGACAATGATTATTGCTTGCTCTGATTCACGAGTAGATCCAGCAATGATTTTTGATTGTCAACCAGGAGAGCTGTTTGTTATACGTAATGTTGCTAATTTGGTACCACCGTGTGAAAATAATAATACATATCATGGAACAAGCGCTGCTTTGGAATTTGGTACTTGTTTTTTGGAGGTTAGAAACATAATTATACTTGGGCATACAAGATGTGGTGGGATTCAGGCATTATTGCAAAGTACGGATAAAGTTTTAAGCAAAGAGTATCATGGTTTTATTGCTAAATGGATGGAAATTGCTCGTCCAGCATATGATAAAGTTACGGCAGAAAATTCTAATACATCTTTTGAAGATAAAGTTACATTGTGTGAAAGATATGCTCTAATTAATTCTCTGAATAATCTTGCTAGTTTTCCTTGGATACAATCACGAATAGAAAATGGTAATTTGTTATTACATGCATGGTACTTTGATTTAACTACTGGTTTAATTTATGCATTTAATGAAAAAGAAAAAAGTTGGACCTCTCTTTAATTTTTAAATTATAAAGTTTCCTCATCTTCTTTGAGTTCAGGTTCTTTAGTAATTACAGGTTTTTTAGGGATAGGTTTTTTCATAGAGGCTTCTAAAAGATCCATTATATTTTTATAGATTCTTTTTTGATCCGGATCTCTTTCTTCTTGATATCTTTTGCGTGCAGCTTGCATAGCTGTATTTGGTAACTCTCTTATATCAGGTCTGGGACGTTTGCCATATGGATTAGCTCCATGTTCTAATAAAGTTGCAACAATATCTATTTTTCCATAATTTACAGCTTCCATTAATGGTGTTGTGTGCCAACTTGACAAATTAACATCAGCTCCTAATTCGATTAGTAAATCAACAATTTCTTTTCTTTGTTGAGGATTAGGAATGCCTATGGCCGCGATAAGCGGAGTATAGTTCATCCCTTTTAAGTTAATATTAGCTTTTGATTGGATTAAAAATCTAATCATGTCTAGATTTTGAATAGCTTTTCTTAGAGGTGCTCCGGGATCAGATAAACCCATCGCTCTATCTCCAATAGACGTTAAATCATAATTAGGGTCGGCTCCTTCATCTATAGCCTCTTTTGCTAATGCTAAGTCATTGTTTTCTATAGCACTCATTAGCTTTTGATTAGCATCCATGCAATACAGCGATTGGCTAAGAGTTAGCGCTATTATTACGAAAGCTATTAATTTTAATTTCATAAAACCTCCTCATCTTCTTTGAGTTCAGGTTCTTTAATTGCCGGTTTTTTATATTTAGGTTTTTTCATATACTCCTCTAAAAGATCCATTATATTTTTATAGATTCTTTTTTGCTCTGGATCTATTGCTTCTTGGTATGATTTTTGCGCAGCTTGCATAGCTGTATTTGATATCTCTCTTATGTCAGGTCTGGGACCTTTGCCATACGGGTTAGCTCCGTGTTCTAATAAAGTTACAACAATATCTGTTTGTCCACTTCCTGCAGCTTTGATTAATGGCGTTACGCTAGCAGCTGCCAAATTAACATCAGCTCCTAATTTGATTAGTAAATCAACGATTTCCTTTCTTTGCTTAGAGTCATTAATGGTTAAGGCTTTGGTAAGCGGAGTGTATAAATACCCTTTTAAGTTAATATTAGCTTTTGATTGGATTAAAAATCTAATCATGTCTAAATTGCGATTTGAAATAGCCCTTCTTAGAGGGTCTCCGGGATAATTGGATTTTCTTCCTCCATATCCAATAAAAGGATCGTCATAATTAGGATCAGCGCCTTCATCTATAGCCTCTTTTGCTAATGCTAAGTCATTATTTTCTATAGCCCTCATTAGTTTTTGATTAGCTGCTTCTTTGTCTGCCATGCAAAATAATTGATTGGAAGATAGAATGATTAGTGAAAAAGCTATTAATTTTAATTTCACAAAGCCTCCTCGTTTTCTTTAAGCTCTGATTCTTTAATTGTCGGTTTTTTATATTTAGGTTTTTTCATATACTCTTCTAAAATATTCTTTATATTTGCATAGATTCTTTTTTGCTCTGGATCTATTGCTTCTTGGTATGATTTTTGCGCAGCTTGCATAGCTGTATTTGATATCTCTCTTATGTCAGGTCTGGGACCTTTGCCATACGGGTTAGCTCC
>Ga0207103_10030_pt1 | contig 40885 bp, 37 predicted proteins | sample Alteio_BWMinHeat_81_FD_153546 | JGI IMG/M metagenome (GOLD analysis project Ga0207103, IMG submission 153546) | Enriched cells from forest soil in Barre Woods Harvard Forest LTER site, Petersham, Massachusetts, United States -... | ecosystem: Environmental > Terrestrial > Soil > Temperate forest >...
ATGGGTAGAAATTAGCAAATCAGCTATTTTACATAACATTAAACAATTCAGGCAAGTAATAGGTCCAAATGTTCAACTTTCTATAGTAGCAAAAAGTAATGCTTACGGGCATGGTTTAGAACAAGTTGCACAAATAGCCCAAGAATCAGAAGATGCAAATTGGATTTGCATTTTTAGCCTTTATGAAGGAATAATATCAAGAAATTCCGGATTTAAAAAAAACATTCTAGTTTTAGGGCACGTTGATCTAGATCCAGAATTAGCAATAATCAATTCTATAGATTTGACAGTATATGATTTGGAATTTATACAAAAACTTAATGATTTAGGTAAAAAATTAAATATTCCTGCCTTTATACATATTAAGGTTGATACCGGACTTTCCAGATTAGGAATATTTCCAGAAGAAGCCCTTGAATTAATTAAAAAAACCCATAATTTGCCCTTTATTAAAATTAGGGGTATTTTTAGCCATTTTGCAGAATCGGATGCCAAAGATCAAAATTTTACACATAAACAAGCTAATAAATTTATGTGGTTACTAAACGAACTGAAAAAATCAAAGATTCACATCCCATTTATACACTGCTCAAATACAACCGGAATTATACGTTTTGGATCTTGCCATTTTACCATGAGTAGAACCGGTGGAGGCACATACGGTCTTTATAAATCCAATGAAATAAATGAGCTAGGCCAAAAAAAGCATTTAATAAACCTAAAACTTGCATTAACCTGGAAAGCTAAAATAATGCAAATAAAAGAACTTCCGGCCGGAAGTTATGTAAGTTACGCTCGTACTTTTGTCACATACAGAAAAACCAAGATTGCTCTAATTCCCATAGGTTATTGGGATGGATATAATAGACAACTTTCTAACAAAGGTTCTGTTTATATCAAAGGTATCCCTACTCCTGTAATTGGCCGAGTTTGTATGAATGTTATAATAGTTGATATAACTGAAATCCAAAATGTTAGCCTTAATGACGAAGCTATTTTAGTAGGCAATCTCCCTGGTATTAACCCTGATGATATCGCCCAACTTACAGGTAGTATAAATTACGAGACTACAACCAGAATAAATCCCGCCATACCTCGAATAATAATATAAAATATATTTTATAGCCCTTGATGTATAGTCTCAACTCCTACTGGACGTGGACCGGATGGAGGAGGTGGAGTAGTAGTTTTTGATGCTGTTGAGCCCCCTTTACTTGATGTAGATGCAGATGATCCAGAAGTTGAAGAAGTTTGTGGTATCTGAGCTGAAGGAATAGCCGCAGCCTGACCAATCTGTTCCTTACCAATACCCAAAGATGCCTGCGCAATTTGTTCTTGTTGAATCTTTTCCATTTTTTGTCTATTTATTTCCTGCGCAATTTGTTCTTGAGCAATTTGTTCTTTTTTTATTTGAATGGCTTGTATCAATTCTTGTGGTATTATTTCTGCTGGAGCATAATGTCGTGTATAAGTTCCAAAAAGAGCATAAAATCCATCAGCTATCCAATCTGCTACAGCTGTAATGGCATCATTAACTTGAGGTATAAAAGTTACCGCAACAAGTACTAAACCTACCGCTATACCTATAGGACCCCCAGACGAAGATGCTGCCAATTCACTTCCAGCTGAACCTGCAGCACCACCTGCCGCTCCAGCTACTGCTGCCCCTTCTACAGATGTTTCCACTGCTGCAGTACCAGCAGCTGCTGCCTCACCTGCTAAACTTGCCGCCGAACCGGCAGCAGTTCCTGCAGTTTTGGCTCCTTTTATTATTTGCACCCCTGCCTCTAAGACATCTGACATTGCAGCGCTTGAAGCTCCTTCAGCTGATACTACTGTTGCTGATTCGCCTGCTATACCTATATCTATTGCAGCTGCACCTGATCCCGAACCAACAACACCTGTACTTGATAAACTTTTAAAAAAATTTATGCCTTTCATTATCCCTTTTTCTGCGGCCCATAGACCTCCTAATTGCAATGTTAGATTTGCTATTAACTGAGGAGCTATTTTACCTTTTTGTTCTGCTACGTATTCATCTATTGAAATCTTACAATTGTCACCTAAAGTCTGACATTTATTTAACCCCTGGAGAATTTCACTTGGAATAGCTGAATAAGCTATCATCGCCTTTGAAAATTGTTGCGCATCATAATTGGATATTTGAGTAAATTTATATGTATCAGCTGTTGCTTGTTCTAATTTTGGTTTATCTATAATTTTAGGATACAGCTTATTAAGCTTAGTCATAACTGTTGCTAATGTTTGGTTCATCTGGGAAAATGTATCATAAGCTTTTTGTGTGAGACTATCACAATCATGACTAACACTAGAAAGACATTTTTGGAAACTATTATAATTTGTTTGGTAATCATTACTGCTTTGAGTGATTTTATCAAAATTATCCATAAAGCTTGGATCAAAATTTGGGTCATTTAAATACTGTTTTGCAACATTCAAAAGAACTGTTTGGTCATAATTAGCAACTTTTGTAAATGTGTAACCAGGTATCAAAGTTTCTTGTGCCATTTGGGGCGATGGAATCTGGGTAGGATATTTTGCATTTAATATTTTCATAACATCGCTTATAGCGCTATTTAAATTAGTAAGAGAACTTATAACTTTTGATGCTATATCCTTACAGTTAACATTAGCTTTTGATCTACAGGTTAAGGCTTGGCTTTGTAAAGCATCATATTGTTTTTTTAAATCCTGTGATTTAAGAATACCTTTGACAATATCACTATTTTGTAAAGTTTTTTGTTTTTCTTGAAGCTTTTTACCTAAAATTTCACATGAATCTTTTTTTGCATATAAAACTTGATAAAAATTAGGACATATCTTATTAATTAGATCTTTTGCCTCTTGATCATCATCAGCTAAACATCTAATAAATACTGAACTTAAAATTATTAAAAATTTAAATTTATTCATAACCCTCCATTTTTTTTAATTATATAATTGAAATTTAACAAAATAACAGTAATAAAATCAAGATTATTTAATTAAAACCCTAACTTATTCTTGATTTTATTCAGGAAATAGAGATAAATTTCACCATAATAAGTTATTTAAAGGGGAAAACTATGAATTTTAAAGTATTAGCCTTTCTTACTCTAGTTATAATAAATATAAATTCAAACGATATAGAAAAACAGAATATAGAATTCCTAAAGTTAAATACAGGAGAAAAGGACATTAACTCCAATTTTTATGATGTATATAACTTTGTAAGAAAACTTTTCAAAAAATGGGGTATAAACAAACCTCTTGAAGTAACCGGTTCAATAAAAATATCTGATAAGGGAATAAATAATAAAAGATACGAAGTATTGACTCCTTTTATTAAATATTTGAATCTTAATGAAAAACAAATAAATGAACTTTTATCATTTATTCCAGACGATACAGTTAAAGAAACGATTAAAAATCAGTTAATTAATGAAACAGGCGGATTAATATATGCAGTAGACGCTTTTAATAAAAAAAAATATAAAACATTTGCTGATTTACCAGAAAAATTACCAAATCAAATTAATAAAATAGTTGGGTATGAATGGTTGGAAGAAGATAAAAAAAATATAGTAAAACGCACACATACATCAATTAAGAACTATAAAGATTATATCAAAAAATACTTAGTCTGCGATGAACAAAAATCAACATTCAATGAATTAGCTAAATTCATAGTCTTAAATAAAAATCTATTAAGAAATGATAAAAACAAAGAATCCATTTATTTTGGATTTAAAAATAATGTTTTAGTCAAAAATATTAAAGATATTTTGTTAAAATTAACTGCCCACTTCAGAAACATCCAAAATTTGAGCTCTTTATTAGATCAAATAGGTAATTATAGAATTTATTGGATACAATTAGAAGATAATGCAATAACGATTTATACAAAACTCTAAGATATTACCTAAATCAGAATATAAATCCAATTTAGGTAATATAGTTTGAAATATTCTATGAGTGATGTTCACATTCTTGAATTGCAGAAAGAACACCATTATAAGTATTATTACATTGTTGATTAATTCCTGCCAGATTAGTTCCAATAGCACCCCAATTACAACAGCCATAACATGCATCTCCCATAGGACAACTAATATACATATTTTTCTTTTTTGATCTAACTTTTCCAGCTGTATTTAGCTGCGTAAAGGGATCTGATGTTGAGGGAATTTTAATTATAAAATCACCATCATCATCCTTCGAACTACCCTTTGGAGCATCAGAAGGATTATTATAAACATTATAAGTACAAACATATATTCCACCATCACAATGAGAAAAAACTGAATTGCAATGTAATAAGGAAATTGAAATTAAAAGTAAAAAAAACTTTTTTAACATTTTACCTCCTAAATTAGTTTAAAATTTTGACAAACTTTTACCACTATCAGAACCAAAATTAATGGTTTTATCACTGACTGAATCAAACAATTCATTATAAACTCTCGAATATCCACCAATAGCTAAACTTACTTCTCGAGCAAGTTCTTCACCTGTTGGATTAATACGCTTAGATATAATTTTAAAAGATTCGGCCTTAAACTCAGGTTGACTTGAAGAATCAGACAACATCTGATTCAATTCATTTTTCATATTATTTAAAGTCTTTATCATATAATAAAGATATACTGCAGCAAAATGTTTTTCTTTTTCAGACATTTTTGCAACGCTTGGTGAAGATACCTTAACAGATCTAGATTGAACCAAAATAAAATTTCCAATTGATATCAATCCAACCAGAAAATAAACTACTTTTTTCATTAGAACCTCCTTTTTTTTAGAATCCATTAAAATAGTTAAATCTTAAAGCCACAATTAGCTTCTAGATTAAATATATTAAACCGGAACCCAAAAAGTCAACTATTTGTAAATATTTTTCTCAGCCTGGTTATTTTTAAACTCATTTCAAATTTCAATCAAATTATTGCTTTTAGATAGCCAATTTTGTTAAATTATATTCAAAAGGAGGTAACCATGCAGAATTCTAATATATTTAAATTTTATTCACTTTTAACAATTGTTCTATTGGTTAATTTCACTCAAATTAATTCAGTTCATTTTGACCAAGTTTGTACATCAGATGAACAATGCAAAAATCCTTCTGAAATCGATAAAACTTTGAGTTTCTTGCAGGGGAAATGTCTAAAAGGACCTGGTCAACCCGGTTTTTGTGTATACACAACTGAAATTAAGAAGTAAAAACCGGCTTTTTAAGCAACTTTTTTTTATAAAATTCACACAGTGATCAAAATCATTGATTTTTATTTTATAAGCCTGTTACCATATAAATATGATATAATGTTATATTTGTAATTTTTAAAAGGAGGTTCAATGTCAAAAAAAATTAAAGCTCTATTTTTAATTTTATTTATTGGTATCAATAATTTAAATTTAATGGCTCAAAATAAAACTTCACCAAGCACAAAAAAAGCAACTGCTGCAAAAACGGCTGCTGGTATTCCAGCTAAAAAAATTAACATGTCTGCTAGCTCTAAATCTACAACCCCGGATACATCTACAAATCCATGTGCAGGAAATACAGCAGGTCCAACAGATTATTGTAAATTAAGCTGGATTGATGACAAAAATTCTCAAGGTGACAAATATGACGCAACTGCTATTTGTGATTCAAGTTCAGATAGTGGTAGTGATACACCGGTAACATATAATGATTTCACTGCATATGCTAAAGGAATAATGGACTTATGGAAAAAAGAAGTTGCAGCAGCTAATGATTTTCAAGCCAGCATATCAAAATTATCTTTAACATTTAATAGTGATGTTTTACCAGGAGGCAAAGGTAATTGCATGGACTTTTTAAGTGATATAGAAAATCCAAAATATAAAGGTAAAATGCCATCACAATGTTCTTTTTATGTTGATGACTTAATTCAAAAATCAAAAGATCTCATGGGGACTCAAACTGAATTAGTAGATAAACTAAATATGCAAAATTGTTCTAATATTGGCCCATCATCTAGCTTAGCAAAACAAGATATTCAAGTTGGGTCACAAACTATAACAAGATATTCAGATTACCCTATTTGCGATATACAAACAGCTATTGCAAAAATGTTAAATACACAAAAATTCTGGGGCCAAACTTGCTCTAAATTTATGACAGCAGCGCAAAAAAAAGCAGCTGAAGATCAAAGGCAACAAAATTTACAGGATCAAAGAGATTTACAACCTTCTCAACCATCAGAAGGCCAAGTCTGGGGACAAATCATTGGTGGAGGCGTAGTGAGTGCCGGAGCCTTTATTGTTGGTCAACATTATTTTAATAAGGCTACTACACCAGCAGGAGAAATTATTAACAAACCTGGAGCTTGGACTAGAATGAAAAATGCCTTAGGTTTAGCTTCAGATGTTGAAAAAACATTACCTGATTTCATAAAAGCTGTAAACGTAAGTGAAAGTTATGCAAAAGGACTTGGAAAAGTGTTGGATTTAACAACATTAACAAAAAAAGCAGATAATTTAGGAAATATATTAAAACTAGGTATTGACGCCGAAAAATTATCTAAAGTTGCTAATGCTGCTGAAGTTGCAGAATTACTTTCAACAACTGGTAAAACAGGTGAATTTACTGGAGATATGGAAAAAGTAGCCAGCGTACTACAAGAAGCAAGAGAGGCAAAAATCGCTGTATCTATAGCTAGTAAGGCAATTTAATAAAATTATAAAAAAGTCTTTGATTAAATGATCAAAGACTTTTTTATTTTAAAATTATTCTATTATACTAACTTTAGGTAAAGTTTCTGTAGGAACCACAGGCAAAACAGGTTTTGCCAATTCAAAATCCATGGTTGAAGGTGTTCCAGCTAAAGGCAAACTTTTTGAAAGATCAGCTGATTGTATTGCTAATTGCCCAGATGTATCAAGTTTTCCAGCTTGACCAGAAAGAGATTTAATAGAACTCAAGCCAGTTAATTTCGTAGACGAATCTGCGTGACTTTCAGAATGTGAATGCATATGTATATGAACATTTTCTTGAATAGATTGAATAGTTGCAGAAGTAAACTTATTACTAAAATTTTTATCTTTTGAAAGCTTTTCTAGAATTCCATCCTTTGCAACTTCACTTTCTTCCTCCATTAAATCATCTTCGATTTGCTGCCTTTCTTCATCTGTTAATTTTAAATTTTCTTGCTCATTAAGCTTATTAATTTCGCTTTCAACAAAAGATCTTATAGAATCCTCAGTTGCCTTAGCTACTTGATTAATTAAAGCAACAGCATCTTCCATCTTTCCAGAACCAATTGCTTTCTTATAACTCTTTATAATCTGGACATAATATTTACTGGTTATCACTTGATCGATACTACTCATTATTGTATCTACTTGGGTTTTATCTAAATTTTGTTTTTTAAAATCTGATCTTAAATTCGCAATTAAAAAACTACGACTTTTTTGCTGAGTTATCGCATCTGATATAGAACTATAAACAGAAGTAGAAACAGAATGCAAAACTGCTTTTATATGTTTAGTATCATTTTCAGATAAAAGTGTTGAAACACAATAACTTTGACAATGTAATAAACCCAGAATTAAGTAAGAACTCACAATTTTAATTTTTATCATACATATCCCCTATAAAAAAACTATAAGAATACCATTGACAACTGATGAATAACTCACCCCCCCCCAGTCATCCTGAGTGAAGCGCGTAAGCGCGAAATCGAAGGACGAACCATACGAGCAAATCAAATAATTCATATATTTTAAGCTAATTACGCATAAAACCCAACCAACCTAATATTACTAAAACTTAAAGTACCATTTTAAGATTTTTGCTAAATTTATCTAAATCACCACTCTTTTTCAAAAAATTTGTTGATCAGAACCCATACTTTTTTAAACCGTTGATTTTTAATATTACGCTTAGATAAATTCATAATTATAATGCTTATTAAAAATTAAGGTACATAAGTAATGAATAAAAAATTTGTTATAAAATTGCTGGTCATTTTCTTAGGATTAAATAACTTTTTAGCAACAATAAACGCTTCTCAGGCTACAACCCTAGACGATACTTCCCAAAAAATAGCAGAAGCTGTATTTGATCTAGTTCTTGGTTTAACAAAAGATTCTCCCAATGTTAGCAATTTTGTTGATAGTATTATAAAAGGCTCTGGAGTTAAAGAAAGTTTAGACCTTCTAAAAAAAGATAATACGAACTTCTTACCTTCAGAAGAACAAACAATTCTAGATGCAGCAGTAAATAATAAAAAAGAACTTTTACAAGACCTTGGAGATAATGAAGTATTAAATGATTCACAGAAGGAAGCATTAAAAAAATTAGGCGGCACTATACAGGAAGCTTCAAGTGACACAAGTTCCTCTGGTGGAGGCGGAGATAGCACAACCGATCAAGTAAAAACTGCTTTAGAAGGCATATTTGGTTCCATTGGCGGAGTTGGTGCAATAATAAGTTTTATAGCTTATATCGCCTATAAACGAGGTTATTTAACTGCAGATAATTATAAAGATATTAAAAATGAATCTAATATATTAAAAAAAGTCAGTTTAGGTGCAAAGTACGGAGTCACTTTCTATAAAAACTCTAAAGACGCTGAAAGAATTAAGGATGCCTTTGATTTAATGGAAAAGGGAGATTTTGATAACGCATTTAAATTGTTAGCTAAAATACCTGAAATTGGAACATTTGTAGAGGAAAGATTAAAAGTAGACAATTTAGGGAAGAAAATAAAAATCCTAGGGGAAGCCTATCAGTCATTTACAGGTACCAAGGCAACAGAAGAAAAACCAGAAGTGGCTCCAAATATTGGTGAAGCATTTAAAAAGTTAGAAGAACTTAATGCATTAAATTTGAAACCTGAACAAAAAAAGGCAGTAGATAATTTAAAAACAAAAATGATTGATACAAGGAAAGCAGAAATACAACAAAATATACGAGATGGAAAATTTGAAGATGCTAAAAAAGCAATAGATGAATTTGATCACCCTAAATTGAAATCAGAAAAAACCAATTTATTACAAGATTATTATAAATCAAAAATTCAAAATTCAATGAAAGAAAAAGATTTTGTAAACGCAGAAAAAGATTTAATTGAAGCTTCAAAATCACATTCTTTAGATCAAAGAACCATAAACGCTTTATGGAAAGATTATTATCAAAAAAAAATAGACTTATTAATAGAACAAGGCAATATAGAAGCAGCAAAAAATCTTGTTAAAGAAGCCAAACCTGAATATATCAATGAAACTCAAAAAAAACTGTTTAATCAACAAATTGATGAAGCTGATTTAAAACTCAAAAAAACTAGAGATCTTAAAGTTGAAACATACATAAATGATTTGCTTACAAGCGGTGATTCTGGAACAGCTTCAACAGAATTAGAAAAACAAAAGCCCTTTATCTCTGATGCAAAATATAATGAATTACAATCAAAGTTAAATCAAAAACTGATTGCTCAAAAAATACAAAGGGCCCAAGACTTATTAAACAAAATAAAAGAAAAATATAAAAAAATACAAGATCAGTATGATAAATGGAATAGTTTAAATGCCGATAAAGGAAAAAAAGTAAAAGAACTCGCTGACAAAATCAAAAAATTAGACCCAAAAAAGATGTCGCAACAATCAGCTGATGAAATAGACCAAGCTCTTCGTGATTTAAATTTAAATGATCCATCTGGCTGGAGAAAATTAACAAATGATCCAACATCCGCATTAAGACCAACTCTGGCTCAAGATATATCTGATTTGCAAACGGATATAGACACTTTACAGTCAAATATAAAAGACATTGACAAGCAAAAACAAAATTTAGGCGTCGTAGATCAACAAAAACAAATAGGAAGAGATCTCAAATCTTTAAGAGATGGCGTTCAACAAACTTCTACCAAGTTACATGAAGTTTCCAATCCTAATCTCGCCAAAGGACTGCAAGATAACTTAAAAGTAATAAGAGATTATAAAACAAAATCAAGTCCTGGTTTTTTTGAAGGAAAAACACTTGAAGAGGGCCAAGAAGAAGAACGTTTACGAGGTGAAAAAAGATTACAAATGTTAGAGGAGGCATCCAAACCAAATCCACAACAACGTCAATCAGATATAAAAAGTTTTTTAGATGAACATTCTAAAGTATTAAGTATCGGTGAAATAGGAAATCCATTAGCCCAACCATTACAACAATATGATCCGACAACTAGAGAAAATATATCTAAATTCCAACAAGATTTAACTCAATTACAACAAAAATACCCAGGCATAGACATACACTCCGAGCTTCCTACACGTTTACAACAACTCTCTTCAGCCTTAAAAGTAGAACCTATATCTTCATATCCTACTACAATAAAACCCGTAGAAAGGCCGGTAAGTCCAATAATAGAACAACATTATGTAATGTAGTCATGGCTTAATGGGGGTTAAAATATAAACAACCTATTTTTTAGTTGAAAATCAATCTAACTATCTGCAAAATAACAACCTTATTTTAACAACCTTTTATTATAGAATATCAAAAAGTATTTGACTTTTAGAAAATAATTGTCTTATTATTAAAGATGAATTTAAATAGGGATGTTATTTGGGATAGATTATGAAAAGAAATGGGTGTAAGATAAGATAATCATGAAAAAGCTATTAATTGTAGAATCTCCGGCAAAAATTAAAACAATTTCCAAATTCTTAGGTAAAGATTTCGTAATAATGTCCACAATTGGGCATATTAAAGATTTACCTACTCGTACTCTTGGTGTAACCATACCTGAAAAAGGTGAAATAAAGATTAACTATGTGGTTATGGAAAACAAGGATAAGGTTATTACAGACATAGTTAAAGAAGCTAAAAAATGTGATGCCGTATTCTTGGCACCAGATCCTGATCGTGAAGGGGAAATAATAGCTTGGCATATAGGTCAAGAAATAGAGAAAGTTTTGGACCCCAATAAAATATTTAGAATCACGTTTAATGAAATAACCAAATCTGCAATTTCAGAAGCAGTTAAGCACCCTTCACATATAGATTTACAAAAGGTAGCAGCCCAACAAGCACGCAGAATATTAGACAGATGGGTAGGCTATGAAGTCTCCCCTGTTTTATGGAGAAAAATAACAAAAGGTCTTTCTGCAGGACGAGTACAATCAGTGGCCCTAAAATTGATTTGTGATCGGGAACAAGCAATAAGAGATTTTAAAATTGAAGAATACTGGACCATAGATGGCTTATTTGGTCACAATAAGGCTACGTTTTTAGCAACATTAGCCCAAGTTAATGATAAAAAAATCGATATCAATAATGAACAGAAAGCAAAAGAGCTTGTTGATCAAATAAAAAAAGCAGAATATATAATAGAATCAATTCAAGATAAAACAAGATCTAAAAAACCTTATGCCCCTTTCATGACAAGTACTTTACAGCAAACTGCATACAACAGATTAGGTTTTTCTGTTAAAAAGACTATGGAAGTGGCCCAAAAATTATATGAAGGTATTCCACTGGAAGATCCAAATGCACCAATCGCTTTAATAACTTATATGCGTACAGACTCTTTGAGAATTTCAGATACTGCAATACAACAATCTCGAGAATTTATAGAAGGTCAGTATGGGAAAAAATATTTGCCAAAAAGCACCAATGTTTATGCTAAAAAGAAAGGTAATGCCCAAGATGCTCATGAAGCTATAAGACCAGTGGATATAAGCTTAAGTCCAGATAAAGTAAAACCTTACCTAACTGCTGATGCCGCTAAACTATATGAACTTATTTGGCGAAGATTTGTAGCTTGTCAGATGGAAAGCGCAGAATATGCTCAAAGACAAGTAACTATACAAGGTGATAAATTTACATTTAAAGTTACTGGCTCAACATTAATATTTGATGGTTTTTTAAAAGTTTATGCCCCTGAAGAAGAAGACAAAGAGGCTACTGTGGTTTTACCTGCAGAAATTAAAGAAAAAGATAAAGTTAAGTTAGAAAAAGTTGAACCCAAACAACATTTTACTCAACCACCTGCAAGATATACTGAAGCTTCATTAGTAAAAGAATTAGAAAAAGAAGGCATAGGAAGACCAAGTACTTATGCAACTATTATGAATACCATAAGAGCAAGATCCTATACTAAACTTGATACAAAAAAACGTTTTGAACCAACAGAACTTGGATTTGCTGTAACTAAAATGTTAAATACCAATTTACCCAAAATTATGGACATTAAGTTTACTGCCCATATGGAAGAAGATTTGGATAAAATAGCCCATGGTGAATTGGAAAGAGATCTTGTTTTACGAGAATTTTGGAAAGACTTCCAAAAAGATTTAAAAGAATTTAAGGGCACCGCAACTAAAATGACCGAAACAACTGATATTGTTTGCCCTGAATGTAAACAACATAATCTTATTATACGCTTTGGAAAATCTGGTCAATTTTTAGGTTGTCCAGGTTACCCAGAATGTAAATTCACAACAAACTTCACTCGTGATGAATCTGGCAAAATCCAAATGGTTGAAAAGCAAGAGGCTCAAATTCTTGATCAAACTTGTCCAAAATGTGGTAAGCCTTTACGTTTAGTTAGGGGTAGATTTGGTGAATTTAAAGCTTGTTCAGGATATCCTGAATGTAAATATATTCATCAGGAAACTGCCGGTTTTAAATGCCCTTCTTGTAAAAAAGGGGATATTATAAAACGAAAATGGAAACGTGGCTCATTCTGGGGATGTAGCAATTATCCTAAATGTAAATTTGCTATATTTGGAGAGATTGTTGAAAAACCATGCCCTAAATGTAAGCTACCATTCTTGGTTAGAGAAAAAGATAAAATACGCTGTTCTGATACTAGTTGTGGATATACTGAAATTGAAGATAAATCTTAAATATCGTATCCAATTATAATATCTGAAATAACATCAGGCAAATTAGTGTTTTCTGATAAAGCTCTTGAAATAGCAGCTTTTCTTTTTATTTGTTCTTTTAGAGTTTTTTCTAAATAATCTGCAATTTCTGAATAATCATTAGAATTCGCTAAATCTATAGCCATCTCACCTTCATTATTTTCTATAGCAATATCAGCACCTAGTTCAACTAGTTTTTTCACTATTGGAAATCTACCAGCACTAACAGCAGACATAAGTGGTGTATTTCCATCCTTATCTTGAATATTAACATTAGATCCTGATTTTATTAATTTTTCAACTAATTCAGGAGAACCAAAAGAAGACGCATGCATAAGAGCACTGCGATTACTTCCATCTAATTCATCAATACTATCTTTGCTAGCAGATAAAAGCAGATCAACAATATTTAACTTATTTTTTTTTGCTGCTGCAATTAGAGCTGTATCTTTTCTAGCACTTTGTGCATTAACATCACCTTTTTCTTTTAATAAGTAATCTACTATATCATCTTTACCCATAAGAGAAGCTGTCATAAGAGGAGTCCAGCCAAATTCATTTGTGGAATTAACATCAGCCTTACTGTCAACTAATTTTTTAACTTCTACTAAATTACCATCATCTATCTGGTCAATAAGTTGCGTATTCAACTCATCCTGCGATAAAGAATCCATTGCCTTTACACCAAAAATGGTCAAGGCTGAACAAATTAGTGAAAGTTGGGTTAACTTATTAAAAATCATATTAAAAACTCCTATAATTAAATTTTACTCCACTTAAATTACAACTATTTATAATAGTAATAAATAACCATATTATGTCAATTAAAAAACCACTTTATTTATATAATTTTTCTTACAATATAAATTTCACTCTGATAATTCGCACTTTTGAAACATACTAGACTTATTCTTTTTAGCACAAATCAGGTTCTGCACAAGAAAGAAAGCCAAAATTATCAGAAATAATTTTATATAAACTACCTTTTTTAACACCCTTTTACCCTTTTTTTAAATAATTTAATCTAACTTATTTTTGATATTATCAAAGTGATATGTAAAAAAACAACAATTTGTTTCTATTTGAAAATTTATTTGAAAATTATCCCTATTTGATCGGTTAATTCTGCAGTTTAATTTTTGCCTTAACAAACTTTTTCTTATAAATTAAATTGGATAGCCACAAAGTTTACTCATAATGTCTATTTTTAAGATATAATTAGGAATTAATTTGATAATTTATTTTATTTTTTATAAAATTATCAAATCAGAAAAGAAGCCGTATAGAAGCAACAGTGTATTTATCAAAACAAGCTATATGGACATTCCTATGAAAGCTACTAAGTTTAAATCATACTATAATAAAATTTTTTTTATCTATTTAATAATTCAAAATAATTGTGTTTTTGGAATACCTTTTTTTAATTCGAAAGAAAAGATTTCTGTAATAAAGCGAAACCTCAACGAAATAAGTGGTAGTATTCCAGCAAGTATAGATCAGTTAATAAATCAACTTAATAAGTTACCCTTACATGAAAATATAAAAAATAATTTTCAAAATAAATTGCTTCTTTATGGGCCGCCGGGAAATGGTAAAACAAAATTAGCTAATATAATTGCACAAGAAACAAATAGCCATTTCATGGAAATTTCATCTTCAAGTATTGTAAATGCTTACATTGGATCTGGTCCTCAAGAATTAGATAAAATTTTTAACGATGCTTTAAGGCAATCTTTTGGAAAAGGTCAAAGAGTGGTTATTTTTTTTGATGAGGTAGATACTTTTGCTGGAAATAATTTTATAGATAACACCAATCAATATATAATAACGGTAAAACATTTTTGGTTATGGTTGGATAAATTAAGGAAAAACTCAAATATTTTTGTTATTGTAGCAACAAATAAATTCAAGAATCTCAGCCCTGCTTTCGCATCTAGATTTAAATCAATAGAAATTCCCAACCCAGACAAATATATGCGAGAAGAAGTAATAAATTATTTCATTCAAAAAATTAATTCTGATTTTGATCCAAACTTTAAATTAAACAAAAGAACAATTAATAAATTGGTTCAAGAAACTAATCAGTTAAGCATAAGATCAATAGAAGAAATTATAAATTCACTCCAACAAAAAAGTCCTTGCACGTTAAAACAGTTAATCAATGCTGAAAAAAATAAACCAGTAGAAGAACTCAATCCCAATGAAGAAAAAAAATCTGCAGAAAAATTTCAAAAATATAATACAATTTATAACACATTTCTGGGTAGCGCTTCATTAGCATTAGCATACCTGACATATAAACTTAATTTTAGAAATAATAACATTTTAAACTACGATAAAATTTAAAACAAACTATAATAAATATTTAGGAATAAAAAATGACATTAAAATTTATATTAATTTATGCAATTGCTCAAAGCAGCCACATATTTACAATGAGTTCAGTAAATACAAAAGAAAATACTGCAATAAATAGCCCTCGAATAATTACAGGGATAAGTGGAACTATTCCAGCATTAATAGAACAAACCATTAATCTATTTAATAATTTACCTAAAGATTATCCTATACGTAACAGATTTAAAAACAGATTATTACTATATGGACCAACCGGAAATGGTAAAACAACATTAGCAAGTATATTTGCTCAAGAAACAAATAGTGAGTTTATAGAAATCTCATCTACCTCTATAGTGAACGCTTATCAATCTTCTGGTCCGGCAGAAATAGATAGAATTTTTAACGGTGCTTTAAAAACTTCTTTTGATACCGGCCGAAGGGTTGTTATTTTATTTGACGAAGTAGAGGCTTTTGCATCAAATCATACCACTATTAATTACCATCAATACAGATTAACTGTTGCTCATTTTTGGATGTGGTTAGACAAATTGAAAAAAAATCAAAACATATTCATAATTGTGGCAACAAATAAATTCAAACATCTTGATCCAGCTTTTGCTAATAGGTTTAAAACATTAGAAATTCCCAATCCGGATGATGCAAAGCGTAGAGAAATAATAAATTATTTTATTAAAGATATTAATAAAGAAGGTGATATTGATTTTAAAATAGAACCTAAAAAAATAGATCTTTTAGTTAATAAAACCAAAGATTTAAGTATAAGATCAATAGAAGATATTATCACAGCTATATCCGAAAGAAACCAACTTCCAAAACAAAAATATATATCTACTAAAAAGTTAATTGAAGAAGAGAGGCAAAAACCAATAGATATAGCCAAAGAAGAAACTTTGTCTAAAAAATGGCAAGAAAATAGAGATATTATTCAATTGTCTTTATCTGCAATCGGAATTACTGTTGGTGTGATTGGTATTATTATTGCGATAAAGGCAGGTAAAAAATCATAATAAAAATCTAATAATCTAATAATTTGTTTAAAGTTGGGTTATTTTTTATTTTCTATAATCTTCAAATAATTTTCTAATTTTTCTTTCCAATTGTCTCTGCTCCTACCTGTTACTAGTCCTTCATAATGTTTTTCCATAACATCGCTGGGAACAGGAATTAGTTTAATATGCCTAAATGTTTCATCTATTTCTTTTTTGGCTAAATCAAATTCTTTTCGAGCTATTAAGCCTCTTATTAAATCTGCTTTTGGAGTAATCCAAGTTGGTTCAAGTTCTATAACTTTTTTTACATGATATAGAAATTCATCATTGTATTGTTTTAGAGATCCAAGTGCCCAAACTATCATTTCGTGTAGATCTGCTCTATTGGAATCTATTTCTAATCCTTTTTTTGCTACTACAATTGCTTTCTCATATTCACAGTAGTTCCAAAGACATTTTGCTAACCAAAAATATGCATCTGTACATTTAGGATCAATTTTTATAGCTTGTTCAAATGCCTTTTCTGCTTCATGATTTTCTGTGCCATCATAAAAAATATAACCCTTACGAATTAAAGCTTTGATATTAGTAGGATCTTTCTCTAATATTTTGTTTAATTCATCTATTTTTTGGTAATCTTCTTTAGTCATTAGAGTCATTGGTTTATTATTTCTCAGCTAATTCTTTTATTATATCTGGATCAAGTTCATATTCAAAACTAACTTCATTATTAAAATAAGTTATTTTAAGTTTTTTGAGATCCCATACCTGTGAAATTCCAAATTCGTCATATAAATCGTACCATTCTTTTGTAATTTCATAAAAATTACTCTTTGTTAACCTTATTTTACAATCTAAGTCTTCATCATTACTATTGATTTCTATTAAATTATTTTCTACAGAACTTATTGTAATATCCTCATAACCCATACTATAATCTGAATCTTGTTTCATAAAATCTTGTATTTCATTCAAATTATAAATATAAAAAGTAGGTTCTCCAAATAAAAGAGGAATTAAATTTAAGGATGAATTGTTGGAAGAAGGATATGCTGTAGTAGAATTACCAATTTTATTAACAAAACATGACCAATAAAAATTATTCTTACTTCTAATAATGATATTTTCTAAAAAAGCACTTTTATCATTGTATATAGGAACTAACACAAAAATATCACCATCAAATAAAAATAAAAATTGTTTCCATTCATCATTTTTAAATTTTTGCCAACTTTTAAGAAGTTCCAAAAAAGAAACATAATTACAAAATAAAGAACTTATAAAATAATCATTAATTGTTAAATCTTTTAATTCTATAATTTTACGATTTATAAAATTTATTTCTACGTTAGGACTTTGAAATATAGCCAATATTTCTTCTTTGAAATAATCTAATGAATCTTTTGTATATGTAAAAATTATATTTTCTATCATTTTTTCAATATCATTATCGAGAATATGGGCTAATGTCTCAAAACCTATCTGATTGGAGATCATTTTTCTCTTACTTTTATTAATTATTAAATAAAACATAAGGGATTTTATCACTCAAAGCTTTTTTGTACTATTTTTATACCTATTTTAATAATCACAAGTGACTTATCAAATTTATTTGAAGACAGATTTAAATTTTAAGTTTTAATTATGAGGACGACTTCGTATGTTATTTAAAAGCATCTCAAAATATTTTTGATTATTAGGATCTATTCTTCCTGTAATGTTTTGCTCAAAATATCTTTCTATTATATCATCTGGAAGAGGTAGATCTTTAATCATTTTAATAATTGAAAGAACCTCATTTTCTGCAACATCAAGTTTTTGTTCCCTTAAAAGTAAAGTAATGAATGTTTTTCTTGGAATAATCCAATCCGGTGCGTTTAATATGGCTTTATTTATAAGTTTCATTGCTACATCATCATTACCAAAATACATTTGTATTATAGCTAATTTACTAAGACAAGCTACATTTTCTGGATCAATTTTTAAAGCATATTCAAGAACTTCTTTAGCCTTTTTAAAATCGGATAAAAGCCTAAGATAGCAAATTGCTAACCAAAAATAATAGTCAGCATTAGTTTTATCTTTTTCTATAGCTTTATTTATAAAATTTATTGATTCATTAGGTATTTTATAGATAAAATATAAAATTCCCATTTTAATTAACAAAGAAGAATTATTAGGTTCTTCACTAATCATTTTTTTTAAATTATCAATTTCTTCATCCATATTGGATGAGAATTTAACAACCTGATTAACATAATCATTCCAATCTAAAATTGCAGCTGGATCTGCGGTAGTGTCATAATTGACAAATTCCAAATCCGATAATATTGCAGCTATATCATCTGAGGGTATCCTTTCATAATACTGTTCTAAGAATAATTGCATTGCTTCAAATGCTTGACGAGATGTAATTAATTTTTCATTCATAAATCACCAGGCTTTATTATTTTTGAGTTAGGCGTGTAAAATAATTTACAATTTCATGCGTTTTATTTTTTTCTCAGCTAATTCTTTGATTATGTCTGGATCTAGCTCATAGTCAAAATCCACTATATTATTGGAATATGTTAACTTAAGTTTTTTTAGATCGAATGTATCATAAACATCGAATTCATTTTGCAAATCATGCCATTCTTTTACGATTTTTAAAAAATTTTCTTTGATTAATATTATTTTATAATCAAATTTCTGACTATTATCTGCAATTTCAATCAAATTATCATTTAAATAATTAATAGAAATGCGTTCATGACTAATTCCGTAGTCAGAAGATTTCTCGAATTCTTTTATTTCATCAAGATCGTAAATTAAAAATGTGGATTCTCCGAACAAAGAACAAATTAAATATAATGCTGGGTTATTAGTAGTAAGATGTGCAAATGTATTATTTTCTATTCTGTCAAAAAAAATAATTGAGTATGATTTATTTTTATTCTTCTCAATTATGTTTTTAACATAAACACTATTGTCATTATATATAGGGGTTAATATGAAATTTTCTCCGTTAAATAAAATGATAAATTGTTTCCATTCATCATTATTAAACTTGTCCCAGTCATCGAGTAATTTTAAAAAATAATTATACTCACTTAATATAGAACTAATGAACTTATCATTACTAGTTAAGTCTTTTAATTCTATAAATCTGCGATTAATTAAATTTATGCATATATCTTGAGTTTGAAACACTAATAATGATTCTTTTCCAAAGCTATTCTTTACCGTTTCCTGTTTGTAAAGGCTAGATGTAATCATTTTTTTTATTTCTTGTACATCATTAATTAACACTTGATATAATGCTTCCATTCCTTGTTGATTGGAAATAATTTCTTTTTTATTTCTTTTAACTATCAAGTAAAACATGGATTTCCTTAAATAATTTGTGTTATACAACTAGAACAGTTTAGTTGATCTGGGGTTAATTTATTTAATTTAGAAGCATTGGGATATATACTTTCAGGTATACCAGTGACTTCATCTACTAGAATTTCAATATTTCTGGGACAGCAAGGTGATTCTACGTTGATTAATATATCGCCATGATCTAGCTTACTTGTAATTCCAGACGGATTTGCTTCCATCCAATCAACTAATTTATCTAGCATTGTATCAACATCCCAAGATTCTGGAAATAGAGTAGAATCTTTAGATCTACCCATATAACTAACAGAAATGGAACTTTCACAACCATTTCCATGTGTTTTTTTTGATGCTATATCAAAACAACAATGAGGATCTCCCTTTTTATGAAAATGTAACCCATTTGGCTTGCTTCTTCTGACGCCTCCATGAGTAGCATGATGAGTAAAGTCTTCAACATTCTCAATTTTGATATTTCTCTTTTTGCAATATTCACAATTATTAAAACGTTCTATTGCTTTTTTTATTTTTGCAAGTCTTTCAGCTTTGATTTTTGTATGCTTTGGGTCATTTGGATCAAATTGATTTTGTGGATTTCCTGAATTATTAGGAACTGGCAGATTTGATGGAACTTTAGAACAATCATTTTTTTGAATTCCTGCCTGTTTATTTAATTCATTTTCAATAGCACAAATCAATGCAAGGGTTTCAGCAGCGCTTATAGCGTTTGAATATTCACCTTCAACAGATTCTTGTAATAATTTAGGTAAAATATTTTGGTTTTCTTCAATTTTTGATATTGCTATATCAGTTTTTTGCAATTGAACAGGTGGATTTGCTATATCAGACAATAGAGATTTTAACTTAGAGAATGATTCTTGATTTATAGTGTTATTAGAAAATGTTTTTAAAAATAATTTTTGAGCTTCTGTAACTTTACTATGCAATGCAGGATCCTTTGCATAATAATCATTATAAAACAAAATTTGGTTGGCATGATCTATGAAATCTGCGCTTGCAGATTTGCTTGCATTTAATTGACGACATTTATTGGCAAATTCATTATTAAAAACATTAAGAATTCCATTTTGCGCGAAAGCATTAGCCAACTCTTTATTTTCGCTTTTAGCAAACTGTATAATCAAATCAAATCTAGCTTTTAAATCAACTTGACCATTTGTATCAATAATCGGATCCATTAAAGAATAAAGGGCTTTCTCTACTTCAATAGATGAACCTGAAATATAACTTCTTACATACTTTAACTGATAATTATTTTTTGCTTCATTTCTTACGGCAAGAACAGTGTTAAAACGTTGCAAAGCAGTACAATTATCTTTAATCTCGGTATTCATTTGCAAGGCTATCAATTCATCTTTTGAAGCACTTTTATAAAGCGGGTCATTTATAAACTCCTTTATAACACCATTTTCTGTAAATACTTCATTTAAAAGAGATTCTCGCCAAAATTTCAAATTAAAATCTGTACTGTTATCCACAAATTTTTTAGCAGAATGATAATCATACTTAGTTAGAAACTCATTAATCTGATTAATGTCATTTATAAAACTCTTATTATAAGAACACTCTCTTATTAAATCTTTATTAAAAGAAAAACATCTACGCTCGACTGACTTCCCATCTATTTCATAACCAGAGAACCACCAACCATTAGATTGTTGAACTTTCTCTAAATTAAAAGATTTATATAACTTACCTAACTTGCGACAGTTTGAATCTAAATAACCATTATTAAATATTAAATGATTACTATTTTGACCAAGATTTTGTTGAACTGATTCACGCAAAGAAACAATGCCTTTATCATTTCCAATCTGTTGCAAAAAATATGCAATATCTCGTGCTATTTCAGCCTTCTCACGAAAATTATATAACTTGCCTGTTTTTGAATCGAAGTTTTCCTTCATTACACAACTAACTACATCTACCATATACTCTCTTGCTGGTCCGTAAATTATTTCATAATTTGATAATTCTAACTTAGCCAACAATCTTTCTATAGGATTTGTAGAATTAGATTTTAATAAAATTTTAGAAAAGTCATTTACATAATTTAAATATGTATTAGCTTGTTCGGAATTTTGCATAAATTCTAAATACGCCACATTATCCATTTGTTGCTCGACAGGCATGCTAAATTCAGAAAATCTATTACGGCCAGCTCCAATCTCCACGCTAAAAGATGATAAGTTATCCTTTTGTCGTATTAATTCCCGCTCAATTTCTGCTTGCATCTGTGCAGTAGCTCTATCAGCATTTATTCTTAGTCTAGTTTTTTGATCAAATTGAATAGGCTCGGTTAGTGATTTAGTTAATTCTTTATATTTGGCAACATCAAAGGAATTTTCAACAGGTACTGAGATACTTGATATCTTCTCCATTACTGAAGTTTGACTATTTATTTCAACTTCATGGTTAACTGGATTTAATTCAACAGAATGATGACTGTTTGGAGCTATATTTTTAATAATTTCTACTTGACGGCTACAACTTAAATTGTCCGAAGCATCAACAATTGAAACATCTAAAGTTTTAGTTACAATTTTATGTACTTTGGCTGGACCTTGAGGAGCGATTATGCCAGATTCTGAGGCAAAGGAATTTTGCAATTTTTGAGAAATAGAATGAATAAAAGCAGAATGCTCTTCACAAAAAACCAAAAACCTATGGCTTAAAACTTGAATGCGACTCAAAGAAAGAAGAGTAGGATCACTAAAAGGAACTATTCCAATACTTTTAATAAAAAAAATTGGTTGAAGAGCTAACGTAAAGACTAAAAAAATTAATAATCTAGATTTTTTTCTATACACAATAATATTCCCAGATTCATAAATATACAGATGAACAATTAATTTAATTTGTAATTCACTACACCCATTACCTATTTTTTTAACAGATAAAATAAGCAGTATTATTTGACATGTATATATAATTAAAACTTTGCAAAAGCTATATTCTACTAATTGCTCTTAATAAATTTGCTTGTCTCATTTGATAAACAGCTTCTTGATTCTCAAATAGTTGAATTTGAGCTAAAAAACTTGGGTCTTCTTTTATAATCAATAAAATTTGATGCAATTTCCAAAAATAATTAGGATTAAATTGCTTTAAAATTTCTTTAGCTTCATCTTGTAATTCTTCTTCTGTATCGGCTTCAGTAACTACATTAAGCCATTCTACTATTAAATTCGAGTCTTTAATTAAATTTTTTATGTGCAAAAAAGCATAAGCCAATGGAAGATCATATTGGCTATATATTTTTTTCAAATCACTCATAAAATCTTGATTAATATTACAATAAAGCTCAACAAATTTTATTAATTTTTTATTATCATTAATTTGAGATTTTGCACTTTCAAAATAACTTTTAGTACCATATATCCAATATTTTGTACACATCAAACCTACGCCACACGTTATTAAGCTAATCACTTTTAAGGCAGGATCATATTGTTTATAATATCTAAAATCATCATAATATTTATACACAGACAAAGCACTGGCCGCAAACATTGCTAACGCAGTACCGGTTTTTGGATATTTATAAACAATAGAATTTTCTTTAGGTTGTCCGCAAGAAATAGATATTGTTAAAATCATTGTTGAAGCAAGAAAAAGGACTTTGAGATTCATATTACACTCTATGTTGTTTAAAGATTTTTAAAATTATTTTGTAATAAGTTTATCAAAAATAACATTGAGATCTATTAATTTTGTAAATTAAGTCTCTAACACAATAACTTGCGCATATTTTTAAATAAAATCTTACACTTTAAAATTACCAGAAATATAAGAGTAAATTATTTGATAAAATCTTTTATTTTTTATAGAATCATCCAATCTAAATAGTAGTAATGAAAACATGAATCGCAAGCCAAATTTAGTTATTACAAAAAATGAAGCTATCTAAATTAAAATTAATCTTAATTATTATAAGCTTTTCTAAATCTAATTTATGTGATTATCCACAACAAGATAGCATTGGTATTCTAATTTTATCACCCTCACACATTGCAAGTAATAATAACAATTCTAATAACAACAATGATATAAGAGATTCTGAATCACATAATCATTCAAAAGAAACAGCAGAACAACGCAACGATAATAACTGGGAAGCTGCAAGAGAAGAAGATGTACATAAAAATACTAAAAATGAGAATTTTTCAGAATCACAAATAACTCAGAACCATCACTCTAGGGAAAATGAAACTTCAAGAATAGAAAGCTTGTATGAAAAAGAGTTTAATTTGCAATCAACTGTATCAGAACCTACAGCTTTACAAAAGTTTCAAGAAGCTGATAAGCGTTTTGAAAAAACTTATGCAAGACACAAAAATCAAGCCTATACAAAAGAAATAAATCGAATGCTTTTATTCCAGCGTTTATATTTTCATGAGATAGATCTAAACAAAAAAATGGAATATGGCAATTATCCTAAAATGATACATTTTGATTTTTGGAAGGTTGGAGAATTTGGTGATAAAGGCAGATCTCGTGAATATTGGAACGAGTTCTCTAAACGCGAGAAAAATGTATTAAATTTGTTTTGTAATTTCAATCTTTATTATATACAAGAATACAGAGATAATTTAAAACAATTACCATCTTATGATTTTTTCATAACAAAAATAGCTCAAAATCTAGGAAATTCAAATAACGAAGATTTTTTTAATGCTACAAAAAATCGTAGTCTAAGTTTAAAAAATGGCGGTAAAATAAAATTCCATGATTTTATTTTTAAAGAAGCTCATGAAATACAACAGCGCGAACTTAATAAGTTTAATCAAAAAAGTAAAGATATAGAAAAAGCCTGGTTAGAAAAACCAAAAAATACATTTCAAAAATGTGCATATAATCCTTTTAATAAAACCTTAAAGTTAGAACAAATTCTCAACAAAGAAGAAATAATAAAAAAAGATTATGCTCTATCTCCCACAACACAATTGTTTTTAAATAAACATTCTATTGATATAAATCAATTTGAACAATTCACTGGTAATCAATTACAAAACAGCCTACACCATGAATTTTTATATGTAATTGAAAGAGCAGCTTCTATTTGGCATGAAAGCCAAAACAATAAAAATATTCAGGATTTTGCTTTAACAACTGCTCATTTTGCAAATATTGGTTGCAATGCAAATAATAATGGTTCATTAGAACTTGCAAATAATTGCGCTGATACAGGACATTGTCTTTTAGCATTTTTTGAAGGATGTAAAAATGCAATCATAGCTAATAGCGATTTTTTAAAAAATTTATTGATTCATCCAATTCAAACAGGTAAAGAAATAATAAAAACCATTAAAGAGATTGGCAAAACAATTTTCCCAACAGAATCAGCTATTGCAGAACTAGCAAGAGATGTTATTTTTGCTATCTCTAAAGTTTTTATACAAATGCAGAAAATAACCAATGGTATGTCATTAAATCAGATAAATCCAGAAAACCTATCATCTTCTTTAGAAAAAATAAAAATTATTCACCAAGATTTACTTGAGCATGAAGTAATTAATCTAAAAGAAAAAGTAATTAATGTATTACATCAAAATATAAATAATTTTGTACCGCGCTTTGACACTCAAGTTATAGTACCAATTTTAGTAAACGTGGGAACAAATATAACAGATAAAATAATTAATGCTGACACTACAGAAAAATTTGAAGTTGCCGGATATTTAATAACTGATGCGACCCTTAATTTTATTATTTTACCTGAATTAATTTTAAAACCATTAGGTACAATTGGCATTGAAGCAACAAAATTAATTAATTTAGGGTTAAAAAAAGGAGCAGTAGTTACTTTAGAAGCAATTGAATTAATTAAACAAAATCCCAAGTTAATAAATATTGCTACTACAGTAAATGAAACAATTGAGAATGTTACAAACTTAAAACAATATTATGTTGAATTAATAAAATATGAAAAATTAATCGCTTCTAATGAAAGATTAAAAAGATTTCTTAAAAACGCAAAAATCCCTGAATTTTTCATTCCTGCTGAATCAATAATAAAAAGACTTGAGTTAGTAAAAAATGAAGAATACTTCATTGATATTTTAGGCAACAAATTAAGAGTTTCTACAAATCCAAATATTTCTGAAATTGAACTTTCAGGCTATCACGTGAAGACATTTTACAAAGAATTGAAAGTATTTTGAAAAAACCAGACGGAGCTTGGATAGGTCCTTCTGGCGATAGCCAAGCTGTTAAGGAGGTATCAGGTAGTTTAAAAGATGCAGAGAAGCTATTTTATGAGATTGTAAAGGTTTGTAATGTAGAACACTTAGTACGACCCCATCCAAAAATCGCTGGTGGATTGATAGCACATATCGAAGAAGATTTATCGATCGGTCTTAGATCAGTATCCTCTAGCGGTCCTCCTACTGTTGATATTATGATCGATGAATGGAGAAATAAAATAAGAGAAATTAAATTTAAAACATGAAATAATACTATGACAAAATTAGAAAGAATAAAAAAAGAATTTTTAAATTGGGGATTACATGAATATTGTGATCTAATTAGAATAATAAACTCAGTTTCAGCAGAATTTGAGCCTAAAAATAAAGAAGACAAAAAAAATAAAGTTCTTGAAACAGTCAGATATTTACTTGAAAGTGGCTTATATATTGTCCAAAAATCTAAAGTTAATGAGATAAGTTTTAACTCATTTGATCCTATAGATGAAACTATTTCAAAAATTGATAGTCTTTATAAATACTCAAATACTGGTGATGATGATTGGAAATGGCTTGTTGCTCTCAAATTATCTTCAAAGGGTATAGAAGCTGCTCGTAAAGAATTATTATCAAAAATTCAGAGTAAAGAAAAAATAATCATAGCTTGTTGCAAAAAAGAACAAAGCTTAATAAATATCACCGAGATTATAAAACAACAATTTGATACTAATGATATTGATGAAATTGCTGCTGAAACCGTTGAAACTTTGGATTTTCTTTTGGATAATAAATACTTAGAAGCTAATGATGTCGAGATTTGGAATAATAATTGGCGAACTTTATATTACAAGGATACAATTGTAGTAGAAAGCAAAATAAAAAGGATTATTTTAGGTTCAAATGAAAGTGAAAACATATTTTTCAATAGTACACCTTCAACTAATGCATTAGTTGAAAAATGGAAAGAATGTGGAGGTAGGCTTGTAAATAAATGGTATTATTATATTGATAATGATATACATGCAACTTGAAGTTATAAATTAGGCCTGAATGAACATTTTGATTTTTATGGAGTGATTGCTTTGATAAAAGCGAACTTTAGTATATAATTTCACCTAGAATCATCAATGAATACAGATAAAAAAATAATAATAAGTAAAGTCAATGAACTTTTTAAACAAGATAAAATAGAAGAACCTGAAAGGTTATTGGAAAATTATATAAATCAATATCCAAAAGATCTTGATATGTTACTGAGATTTGCAGTATTTGAGTTAAATTATCCTATTTATGATCATATTAAAAGCATTGAAGCAATAGATAAAATACTTGAACTAGATAGTAATAATATAGATACTTTATTACTATTATCTTACATAAAACATTTTATGTTGGGTGACATAGATCAGAAAATGCTTAAAAAATTTGCACAAGTTAAAACCGATGATCTTCAAAAACTATCCATGTTAGAATATGTTAAGTCATGGTTTTATGATAGAGAAAAAAATTATGATATGTATGAAAAAACTCTTTTAAAATCTATTTCTCTATATTCTAAACATGTATATAACAATTTAGATTTAGGAAGATTTTATTTAAAGCAAGGTAATTTAATTGAAGCTAAAAAATTACTTTTAAGTGCTTTAAATAATATAGAACTAGTATTTCCTGATGTAGATTATGAATATGATTGTACTGATGTAAATAAGATATTTTATGAATTTATCAAGGGCACTCATACTACAAGCTTTATGAAAGGTTCTATAATTAAATCATTAGAAGAATTAGAATCAAAATTAACAATAGAGGCTTAGGAGGATTGTGACAACTCAGGTACAGGCATCCAATGAGTAAGCTTTTTGGCTTTAAATAAATGTTCCAATTAATTATTTAAAAACTCATTAAAAAAATTATATCCCTTACGATAAATTCAAAAAAATATTTGTATAAAAAAACCAGATATGTCATACTGAATCAAAGTTTATAAGTTAACATATAGGGGCTATATGCAGTTTAATTACACAAACAAAAAATCTTTAATCATATTTATTGTTTTGTTATTAAGAATGGGATCTTTATTTGCAATTTTAGGTTTAGATTTTTCATTTTTAAATTTTTATAAAAAGAAAAATGAATTTGAAACAGTTAAGTGTAATTTTGAAGGAATTAGTGGAACTGTTCCTGTTAAAATAAATCAAATTATTAAACAATTAAATAAGTTGCCATTATATCAAGAAATTAGTAATAATTTTCGTAATAGATTAATTTTATATGGTCCTCCCGGAAATGGAAAAACTACTTTAGCTCGTATAATTGCAACTGAAACAAATAGTGAATTTTTAGAAATCCATGGTCCCAGCACTGTAGAAACATATGTCGGATCTGGTCCAAAAAAAATAAACGATACTTTTGAGTATGCTCTTAAACAAACTTTTGATGCAGGCAAGAGATTTGTTATCTTTGTTGATGAGATTGATTCAATAGCAATTAGTGGTTCTACAGAAAACATGCATCAGTATAGAATAACCTTACAAGCGCTGTGGCTATGGTTGGATAAAATAAAGAAAACATCAAATATTTTTGTGATTGTAGCATCAAATAAATACAAAGAATTAGATGCAACCTTTTTAAGCAGATTTGGTTCTAATGTAATTGAAATACCGAATCCTGATGAACAATTAAGAAGAGAAATCATAAATTTTAATATTAAGATAATTAATGAAAGTTATGATCCTGATTTCAAGTTAAGCGATAAAACAATAAATTATTTAGTTAAAAAAACTGATGGATTTCCTATAAGATCGATAGAAGATGTTATAGCTTCGATTCAAACTGAATCAGAAAAAAATATTGATAATATTCTAAAGATACATCGCCAAAAAATAGTTAATAAATCTAATCTTGAGGAAGAAAACAGGGCTGCTCTGAAGTGGAATAAAATAAGTGTGATGTTATCCTCTATCCATACTTTTATTGCACTAGTTGATTTGACTCAAAGAATATATAAATTAGATATGTCTAATTATTTACCTATTTCTAAAAAATTCTATTATTCAACAAACGTTATTGCTTGACCAATTTTATTAGCGCGTCCAGTTCTGCCTATTCTGTGTATATAATCTTCATATGTTTGAGGCAAATCATAATTGATTACATGGGAAACATCATCTATATCTATACCTCGAGCAACAACATCGGTCGCTAATAATATTCTTACAACATTGTCTTTAAAATTTGAAAGAGCTTTTTTTCTCTGATTTTGAGTTTTATCTCCATGAATACTAGCTGCTTGAAAACCACGCTCTTTTAATGCTTTTGCTAATTTATCAGTTGCTCGTTTGGTTCTTGAAAATATAATCACTTTTTTAAATTCAGGCTTAATCAATAAATCATGTAATAATTCAAGCTTGTTTCTTTGATTAATCTTTATTATATCTTGGTTTACATTTTCAGCAGATTGTCTTGTTTTAACGCTGACCGAAATAGGATTATTTAGAAAACGATCCATTACTGGTTTTAAATCTTTAGGTATTGTTGCAGAAAAGAATAAAGATTGTCGTTTTTGAGGCAACTTTGCAATGATATATTTTATATCATTAATGAAGCCCATATCAAGCATCGTATCAACTTCATCCAAAACGATGGAATCATATTTGTTGAAATTTAACACGTTGTTCTTTTCCAAGTCAATTAATCTACCAGGTGTACCTATAACAAATATTGGATCTTTTTTTAAGGCTTGTATTTGAAAGTTTATATTCAAACCTCCAATACATAAAATTGATGTTAAATTTGTTTTTTCTTTAAAAGATTTAAGCTCATCTTGAATTTGGCAAGCCAACTCTCTTGTAGGAGTAATAATTAATACTCGACTTATTTTTTTGGTTATAACGTTATTTAAGAGTGGTATTAAAAATGCTGCAGTTTTACCTGTTCCTGTATTTGCAGTTGCTACAATATCATTACCTTCTAATATTAAAGGTATAACTTGGTCCTGAATAGGCGTAGGTGTTACGTATCCTTTATTAATGATATTTGTTTTAATCTGTTGTTCAATTAAAAAATCAGAAAAAGTATTTCTGGGGATATAAGCGATAGATGCTGTTTGTTCTTCTACATTTTTAATAAAGACAGAAGGATCAAATTTTTTGGTTAAAACGCTTGATCTTCTAGAATTGTTATTCCTCTGATTGGACCTTCTTGAAAAATTTGTATTACTATTCTGTCTTTGTCGACTATTGGAATTCTTGTGTCTTTGATTCGAACTATTTTTTGGCATATATCCCCTATTTATTCATATTAATCTATTACTTTCTTAAGCATACCACAATTAAACTAAAAGATCTTCCTAAAAATCTACATGGACTCTATCTGGTTAAAACTATTGCATTTATTATTATGACCAAGGTTAACTAATAAAAATTATATAATTTTAAATAAGAGAGAATTATGAATATTTTTATCATTGGAATATTAATACTTATACTTTACTTATGTTGTATGGTAATTAATGTACAATATAAAGGAGATACAAGCATTGCAAATTTTACATGGGGTGGTGGAGTATTAATTGTAGCGCTTTATACTTTTTTTACTCTAAGTCATTTTTTACCGCGTCAAATTATATTAACTAGCATGATTGCTCTGTGGGCAGGGCGTCTTATAATTCATGTATATAAACGTTATACAGGACATGACCCTCGTTTTAATTCATGGAAATGGCAAGGATTTAAAGCTCTAATAATCAATATAATTTGGGTATTTGGACAAAGTACAATGATTGCAATAATGAGTACTCCTGTATTTTTAGTAAATACTAACCAAATATCTGGTTTAAACTTAATTGATTTATGTGGGATTCTTTTGTGGATTTTTGGTTTTTGTTGGGAAGCAATTAGCGATCAGCAATTGTTTAATTTTATGAAAAATCCTAATAATAAAGGCAAAATAATGGATAAAGGACTCTGGCACTATTCACGACATCCAAATTATTTTGGAGAAATCGTTATGTGGTGGTCAATTTACTTTCTTGCTTTATCTGTGCCTAAAGGGTGGATTAGCATAATCGCACCAATTACAATAACTTTCTTACTCATTTTTGTAACAGGTATACCATTACTTGAAAAAGCAATGAAAAATAATAGTGCATATCAAGAATACAAGAAGAGAACAAGTGTACTAATTCCTTGGTTTTCTAAAAAATGAAGCGTTCAACGGCTTAAAAGCCGTTGTTTTGCGCGAAATTCTTCAAAGCCATTCATCCCCTGCTTAAAAGCTTGGGGTTTTCTGACGTAGTAGAATAAAATATCTAGTAAATTGATTATAATTAGTTAAAGGTGAAAAATGTCGACAATAAAAAAGCGTTGTTTTGGTGATGGCATAGGTAAAGAATTTTATGCAGATTATCATGATAATCAATGGGGTGTTCCAGTACATGATGATCAACTTTTATTTGAGATGCTTATTCTTGAAGGTGCCCAAGCAGGATTAAGTTGGGAAACTATACTCAAAAGACGTGAAAATTATCGTAAAGCTTTTTTTAATTTTGATCCTAAAAAAGTTGCAATTATGACTGATACAGAATTAGAAGCATTATGTAAAAATCCAGATATTATTCGTAATCGCCTAAAAATTTATAGTACTCGAAAAAATGCTAAAATTTTTCTGAATATACAACAAGAATTCGGTTCTTTTGATAATTACATTTGGGATTTTGTAAATCATAAACCTATTATAAATCATTGGAAACAAATGAAAGATCTTCCAGCGAATACAAATATTAGTGATAAAATATCAAAAGATTTAAAAAAACGTGGTATGAATTTTGTTGGATCCACAATTATATATGCTTATATGCAGGCAGTTGGAATAGTAAATGATCATATTGTTGATTGTTGTCGCAGGACGTATATCAATAATTGACAAATTAAATGAGTGAATTATACAATAAATGCATGATTATCCAAAAAACTTTGTTTCTATGGATTATTTTTTTATTTGACCTGAAATCTTTATATTCTATAAACCTAGTCAAACATTTCAAAGAGTTAGGTTATTTAGAAATTTGTGATAAAAATCATGGAACAGAAAAATTTGATTTTTTATATGCAAACTTTGAGAAGTTTATTGAATTTCTTCAAACAAATAGAGCATGGGAACAAAAATTATACAGCGCAAAAGAACGTTTTATTCGCTCCAAAGATAGAAATTATTACTCTACTGATTTTTTTGGTTTCTATGATGAATCAAAGAAAAAAGGGAGGGACCAAATTTCTTTCTATTATTCAATCCATTTTCATGAATTTATTTGCTCTAATTATCCAGAATTTAATAAAATTCCTGAAATTGTAAGTTTCTTTGAAACATGTTTTGAAATTCAAAAACCATATAGAAATATATTTACTGAAGTGGCTACTGAGTTAGGTCTAGAAACGATTTTTTCTTCCAAATATAACCATCCTCCAATTCTTCTTAAAATAATCAAATATCTCCCCTCTTACGTTGCAACAAGTCCACATTATGATGGAACTGCATTTTCCCTTTTTCTTGATAGCACAGACAACCAATCACTTCTTCTTTCTTCTTATAAATCCTTATTAACCATCAATGATTTTTATTCTCCTATAAGAAAGTTTTCTAGATTGTTAAACCAAAATTCTATCTTACTCATTCCCGGAATTTTTTTAAGAGAATTTTCAATTTATCCAACTCCTCATATTGTTGCTCAAAATGATAAAACTCGATATGCAACAATTGCATTTGCTATGAGACCTAATTATACTCCTCAAAAAAATGAATTTTCACTTTTGCCAAACTTTAATATTGAATAATTTTTTTTTAATTTAATATAATACTAAAAAATAATTAAAGGATTTTTATGCTCAAATTCAAATATTGGATTTTATTTTTAATATCACATTATGTGTATAGCTTAACAACATTACATGTAACAGTAAGCTCAGATAATAACCCCGGGAATATGGGGGATCCAGGAGATTTAAGAAACTGCTTGAATTCAATGAATCAAGATTTAAACAATACACCGGATGATTATGCAATTGTTTTTGATTTTCCAATGACTATTCAACTTAATGGGCTTCTACCAATTATTAACAATTCCTCGAATCCAGTCAGTATCACAATTGGCAATCCAGGCTCTACTCCTACAGTTACAATTGACGGCAACAGCGGTGCATATAGCGGATTTTTCATCCCACAAGGAAATGTGACGATTCAAAACATGATCTTTCAAAACTTAGCTGCAAGAGGAGGTAACGGTGGAGACGGAATTTCAGGCGGTGGTGGTGGCATGGGTGCAGGAGGAGCTATTTACGCGCCTCAGGTCTTTTTAAACGGCTCAAACCCTTCAATCACTTTGATGAATGTATTGATAAACAACTGCTCTGCTATTGGCGGAAATGGAGGAAGTTATTTAGGTTCTTCTTCTACTGGCAATGAGGGCGGTGGAGGTGGTGGTGGATTCAGCGGCAATGGTGGTTCTATTACTACCAATGGAATTACTGGAGGTGCTGGAGGAGGAGGTTTTGGCGGAGATGGTGGCAATGTCACTCTTTCCACCGGTGACTCACAAGGCGGCGGCGGTGGCGGCGGTGGAGGTTTGGGATCACGCGCAAGCTTAACATTTTCACCAACAAATCTCGGCAATGGTGGCTCAGATAACAGCGTAGGCCAAGATGGAAGTCTTTATGGTCCTAATCCTACAATTACTGCCGGTTCCGGTGGAGGAGGTAATAATGGCGGAATTAATGCAGGAGGTGGAGGTGGTGGGGCTGGAACTCCTGATGGAGGCGGCGGCGGTGGGAGCTCAGGATTAAATGGACTTCAACCTCAAGGCTCTAATCCACCTGGAGGCAGCGCTATGCCTTCTGGAGGCAGTGGAGGCGATGGAGGAGGCGGTGGAGGTGGTGGATTTGTAACAACAAATTCTACAAATTCAATTGACGGGCAAGCCGGAAGTGGTGGCTATGGAGGCGGAGGTGGTGGCGGAGCCGGCATAGGCGCTTATGATACAACTTACACTGTACAAGGCGGCTCAGGAGGAGTTGGGGGTGGCGGCGGAGGTGGAGGAGTTGATGATTTTAACACTACTCCTGCAGGAGGTGGCAATTCGCTTGGAGGTGGTGGTGGCGCTGGTGGTGGTCCAGGCTCAACTTCCCCGGGAGGAATCGACACAGGAAATCTTGGTGGAGGCTCCGGAGGAAATGGCGCAAATACATATGGAGCAGGTTTTGGAGGTGGAGGAGGTGGTGGAGGAAGTGGCTTGGGAGGTGCAATCTTTGTAGATACTGCTTTGAATTTTACAATACAAGCATTTTCAGGAATTCCAACTAACTTCAACACATCCAATAGTACAACGCAAGCTGGAACACATGGAACTGGTGGATCTGGAGGTGGATCGGATGGCACCGATGGATCAGCCTTAGGAAATAGCATTTTCTTACGCTCAAATTCTTCTTTAACATTCATGGCAAATGATACCAATGATCTTTTGACGCTTGGTGATCAAGTTGCATTTATTGATGACACTAGTTTTGGCGGAGATGGAACTAGTGTTTTTGTTAAAGGAAATGGAACCGTTATTTATAATGGCGCCACTGATTACCAAGGTACTATTACTATTAACAATGCAAATTTTAAAGTTAATGGACAAATTAATAATTCATCAATTAACGTTTGCAGAAATAGTAGTTTTAGCTCACAAAGAGGTACTCTAAGCGGAACAGGAGCTTTGACAGGAGATGTCTTGGTTAATTCTGGAACAATATCTCCAGACACTGGAAGTACTCTTACTTTGGGTAGTCTATCATTAAATTCAGCGGACCCAATTAATAATACTCTTGGAAGTCTTGTATATACTGAAATCAATTCCAGTGGCACATCTTTAGTTTCAGTTACTGGGACTACATCATTAGCTGGTACTTTAGAAATCGACCTTGATCCAAGCGCTGTATCAGGAACATACCAAATTCTCACCTCATCTGCAATCTCAGGCACTTTCGATTCGATAACATTTACAGGAAAGACACCTAATTATTCACTTACTTATCACCCTACGTTCGTACAATTTGATTTTTTAGGTTATACAAATAATAATGATAAATGTTCTTCATTTGCTTCTGCTTTAAATAATAAGTATGGAAAAAAATAAGTTTGATTTATCTTCTTCGCTCAAGAGCTGCTGCATAATTAAAATTATAAAAATAATTTTCCCATAATTTATCTGTAGAAGAATATTGATTAGAACCAACAAAATAATCTACTAATGCTTCACGTACGCGCAGAACTTCTCTACGACTACCTTTAATATTTTTTGGATCAGATATAGTTAAATCTAATAATTCTAGCGCACGTTCAAAAGCTAACCTGCTATATCCCAAATCATTCTGGTTTTTCGAATTAATTGCTCTACCAACATCAAGCAAGCTGTTCCATAAGTGAAAATTTATACCAACGTTTTGGATCCAATCCTTTATGATGAACTAACATTTTTGTACCAATTTATTAACAATTTTTATTATTCTTTCTATGAAGCATCAGCGTCCCAAGATCTATAAAGATCTAACAACCATTTAAAATCATTTTCAAATTTAGGAGCATTTTCCTCAAACCACTTATAGACCTTAAATCCATCTAATCCTATAATTTTTCCATCTTCTTGAACTTCAAATGGTTTTTCCCATTCGTCAATATTAAGATTCATTCTTATAGCAAGAATATTATATCTAACACCTTGGTTATCTTGCGGATTAACTTTTAATAGTTTGCCAAAAATACACAATGCCTCATCAATTTTGCCAGTTTCCCAATAAAAAATAGCTTGTCGCTCAATTGCTCTCATAATATGACGATTTTCTAAAAATCCCCAAGGTATTTCCTGTGGCCATCGACCTTGATCATCTACAATTATCATTAATGCTCGTTCATAAGCTTCTTTTAAAATTAAAGCAGCTTGTTCATCTTTATTGTCTGAAAAAAGAATATCAGCAATAGTAAGATAAGGATCAAGAAAATCTCTATCTTCAGATATCAATTTCTCCATTCCTTTTATCATTTTTGCATCAGATATATTTTGATCCATAAGATCATAAAATCTACTCATTACTGTATGTTTTTTATCTAGAAATACTTCTATTTGTTTTTTTGGACGGCCTCTTTTTTGCTTCTTCATATCTGATCTTACATCTTGCTTAATTAATGAATTGACGATATCGCCAGTTCCCCATTTCTTACAGCATTCACAATTGTTTTCAGTTTTCTTGTCTTCAATTAAAGATACAATTTTTTTCATACAATTTTCTCAAATTAATATTTTTTTCAAAATTGACTATAATTAGGCTATAATTATAACAGAATAGGTATAAAAATTTAATCAATATTTTTTAAAAAATACGTTAAGGGATAATTTCCTTATGAGTTATGCAAAAAAAAAGATATATAGAAAACCTCTAGATCCATTTTTGGAAGATTTTCAAAATGGTAGATGCCCACCTGAATATTATTTAGGTGCTGAATATGCAGATTTATATTTTTTAGCTACCAATCAATGTCGCGACAGAGATTGTTTGAATTCAGAAAAAGAATGTTTAGAAATAACATGTGTATTTAGCAAAAACTTTGTTAATCAAGATCTTCCTAATTTGAATAATGAGATCTTAAAATCAGATGAAGAACTTCCATTTTAATGATTAAAAAGGTAATACATGGATACTAAAAAAAATGATAATAAAAATTATAAACTACATATCTTTTCTTATAAAATCACACATGAACCAATGACATCCTCATATGATCGTAAATTACGCTCTGAATTAGGCAAAATTACTATAGAAATGATGCAAAATCATCCAGAAATAGCAATTGGAAAACTGAATGATTTACATATTCAATATCCAAACAATCCTGTTATTATGAATAATCTTACTTTTTGTTATTATGCTGTTGGCGAGGAAGACAAGGGACTTGCCATGAGTGATAAACTACGCGAAACATATCCTAACTATTTATTTGGATATATATCTTCTGCCCTAACAGCATTAAGTGAAAACCGGCATAAAGAAATTCCCACTATTTTTAATAACTGCATTGACTTGCAACAATTATATCCAGATCGAAATACATTTCATATATCAGAAGTTATGGCATTTTCACATGTTATGAGTAAATATTTTTGTCGCATCGGTGATATAAGATCTAGTCGAATTTATTATAATATAATGTATAAATTGGATAAAGAAGATACAAGATTACTGGATGCAATGCAAGAAATTTTAGCACTAGAAAATAAGATAAATAGATCTTCAAAAAAAAACATTTTTTGGAATAAAATAAAAAGTAAACTTTTTTAATTAAATTCAATAATCATTTTATTTGACTGGATTATCTTATGGAAACCCCATCTAACCATTCCCTTATTTGTCATGAATTAGTAAACAACAAACTTGTTATAAGCGTGCAAATCTTAGTGCCAGTAGTTGCTTCTCTAATGCTCTGCCAAATCGATTATATTTTCTTACAAAATAAACCAATCTTTTCATGGGTACTTAAAATCACGCTAATATTATATTTTTTTATTATCTTAAAACTTCACAAAACTATTAAAAAACTTTTTAGTGTCCAAGGAGAAGTAATGCTTATATGCCAAGAAAATGGGATATGGTTTAAACATTTCGGTAATATTTCTTGGGATGACATTGCTGAAATAGACGAATTTAGACTTATTCCTTTTATAGATGAACTTAGATTTCCCGGAATTAGGTTTAAAGATCCTCAAAAAATATCAAAACAAGCCAATTGGCAGGGTAAAATGCAATTAGGTTTCTCCAGAATATTTCTTAAAAATTGCATAGTTTTTCCTCAATTGGATGTCCCATTTAAAGAGATATCTTACTTTATAAAATCATATAAAAAATAAATGTGCTTATTTTTCTCTCAATTCCTTGCACCAATCTAAATAAACATCAACTGACTTTTTAAACTCAAGTTCTAGTTCTTCTGGATTCGTTGCATGAAAAGTTATAGTGTCTTTAAGTCCTATCACTTCACCATGAAATAACTTTGCATCAGAATCATATTCTACTTTTGCTATATAACCTTTATATTTCATCATAATTTATCCTAATCTCCGATTAAGAAAATTGTTATTTCATATTATGAATATGCTTTGCATCAAGAAATGGAATACCTATTGTTTTAGCAGCATGTTCATCATGCCATGTATCACCAATCATAATTGAATTGACTGTACTCATTATTTGACCAAATTCTTCTTTCAAAAGGTCTTGTATTACAATAAGCATGCCAACACCTGGTTTTTTAAATTGACCAATTAAATGCTTATATCTAATTTCTTCATGTGCTTTACGGACTATAACATTATTATCTGAATGTTTCTTTATAAGAATATAACATTCAATACCTCCAATAGCAGGTGAAAATACTGCTGCTTGAATAGGAAGCTGTTCCATTAATAGTAAAAAACGCTTAATAACATTTTCTGGTTCAAAATTTTGTAACTCGCTTTCAGGAGTTTTGCAACCTGAACAAATAATATGTACAGCTTTATTATTAGTCATAACATTATGAATATTTGGCAAAATGACTTTTGAACCACTAGAAGTATCATTCGGATTTTTTGCTCCCATTATAGTTCCGTCATTATCCCAGATAACAATTTCTTTATTAATCATGTTTATTTCACCGGAACCTTTCCCACCATAAAGCAATAAGGAGTAACAATTTACAATAAATAAACTAGCTTTATTTATATTCATTCTAATAATAACATAATTTTTAAATCTGAATAACATAAGGAGTTTTAGCGAAGCTGTCCAGCCGTCGCTTATCCAGGCTACAGAATTTTAACTAGTCAGTATAATTTAATCAAATCTCTGACAGAAATCTCTTCAAAGACTATTGCCTATACAAGCATTTGATTTAAATATACATAACATGTAGACTGTAATGCATAATTTGTATTTTGTTAATTAATAATATTTAGAGATTCTATGAATAAATCAAATTTTATATACACTAAGAGAGAAAAATCTAGCCGATACATTTTGTTTTTATTTTTAATAACAATAACGTCGGGTACTTATTTCTTTTCATTGAAATCTAACACTCCATATGTTGATGATATTAGTAATATAAATGAAAACGATACCCCGTTTATAAAGGCAATTAAATCTGAAGATATAAATAAGGTAAAATCGCTAATAAAGTCACGCATTAATGTAAATGAAGTTTATGAAAATGGATATACAGCTTTGATGGTTGCAGCTAGCAAAGGGAATGTTGAAATTGTAAAATTATTAATTGAAACAGGTGCAGATTTAGAAAGTTATGATAATAATGGCAACACTTCTTTTATGCATGCCTTTTTTAATCATCAAAAAGAAGCTGTTGTTAAATTTTTATTAACTAAAAATGTTAATATTGAAGTAGTAAATGATCAAGAACAAACACCTTTAATTTTAGCTGCATTGAATAATCATTATAAATCAATTGAGTTATTAATTAAATCTAAAGCAAAAATTGAATTTAAAGGCCAATTAGAAAGAACTGCTTTAATGCATGCAGTTAATAATAATTGTATAGAGGCTGTAAAATTATTAATTAAAAATAAAGCAGACATAGAAACACGAGATGCCTTCACTTTTACTCCTCTTATGTTAGCTGTATTTAATAATAGCGGCTCAATGATTAAAATATTATTACAAGCAGGATCAGATAGAAATGCTTGCACAAATATTACTATATCGGTTGGAAAGAATAATTTTTTCTTTGATGATAGAATTACTATATCAGTTGGAAGAAGAGATTTCCCTAATTCTTTTTATAAAGAAATGGATCCTATTCCATTAGGCTCAAAAGCATTAGATATTGCTAAACGATTTGAATGCCGACTTGCAGAAAAAATACTGAATAATAATTAAGCAAAATTATAATCAGAATATTTTAGCAACTTTTCTTTATAGATGTTAGTACAATCTTTACAGTTAAAAACTAGAAATCATATTAAGTTGATTATCAATTTCATATGTAAGTTCATCCAAAGATGCACCAGGAACATTTTTAAATAAAAAGTAATTTTTATACTTATTGCCAAATTCTTCATAACTTTTGAACCATTGGTCTAATAGGTTCAAATAATTCGGCGCTAATTCACCCTCACGCTGTATAATGCGCTCAACGATCATCTCTCGAGGGACATCTAACCTAATAACTAAAAAAGGTATACTATGTTTTTCTAAATAAGGAAACAATTGCAGATAACTTTGGTCAATTGATGCATCCAAAATAAGACGGCGATTTGGAAAATTATAACGCTTCAACATATAAAACAGATATTCTTTCAAAGCTCTTTCCTGATCTTTAGCATCAATATCTGGCATTTGCTTAAGCTTGTCTCTTATATCATCATTACGTATGCGTACAGCTTGATATTTCTCTGAAAGTTTTTGAGAAATAAAACTTTTGCCCATTCCAGGCACTCCAGAAAAAGTGATCACAAATGGGGCTTGTGTTATTTCTTTGTATGGTAATTGAGACACATATTCCGTATACATTTTTTCTAATAGCTCACGATTTAATACAGGTACCTGACTTATATTAGAAGCAATAGTATTTGTTGGAGTTTTTTTACCACACCCACAAAGCAGCATTAAAACAAGTAAAAAACTATGATTAAAAACCATATATTATTCCTTTTTTTTATTTTTGGGTTGCAGATGTATCAGTAGATGGACCATATATGTATTCAGAAACAATATTTGCAATTTCAGGGATAAATGGTGAAAAACGACTTACTTCTTGCCTGATTCGCTTAATACGTTCAGCTCGTTCTTTAAGCCCTGCTTCAACTGCTTTGTTAAATGCAATTTTATTACTTGCATAATAATAAGCTGTTTTATTATCTTTATTGCAGATATTTGGGTTAGCCCCAAGAGCTATAAGTTTTTGTACAGTAGCCACCCATCCAAATTGTGCAGCAATAAAAAGGGGAGTATCACCACCAACATTGAGTTCATCAACATTAGTACCAGCAGCAACAAGTCGTTCTACATT
>Ga0207103_10027_pt2 | contig 40742 bp, 39 predicted proteins | sample Alteio_BWMinHeat_81_FD_153546 | JGI IMG/M metagenome (GOLD analysis project Ga0207103, IMG submission 153546) | Enriched cells from forest soil in Barre Woods Harvard Forest LTER site, Petersham, Massachusetts, United States -... | ecosystem: Environmental > Terrestrial > Soil > Temperate forest >...
CAAGTTAAAACAATTATTAAAAATAATCTATTAAAACTATTGTTTTTGGATTATTTATTTTGTTACAATCTAATTAATAGTTATAATTTCTGGTTAATTTATTAAAAAAAGGAGGTACTTGTTATGAATAAAAAGTGTTTACTAATTGTTTTTCTAATTGCTGGTTGTTGTAAAGCAGATGATCCTAAACCCTATTTGGCAACTGATTGGGGATTTCCAGGAACAAGTTCATGTACAGATTTCAATTACACAGTTGGAAAATTAAATGGACGTTCTGATAAAGGTTTAGGAAAAGAATATGGATATTCATCAGGTGATTCACGTTTGGCCCAACCTGATGCCACTTATTTCCATGATAGTGATAAACCTGGAAGTGGAACTCCCAGTGGAATATATCCTTTACATTCTTATCCGGGATTGAATCAGCCTTCTTTAAAACTTTATAATGAAGATATTAATAATGATTATAGAGAAGAACATAAAGCAGGTAATACAAATCCTGCAAAAAGGGGATGGCCCACATATAACTCTTGCACAGGTCAAAAACTAATGTTTCAATGGATAGATCCAGTTAGTTTATCTCAACAGGCCAATCCAATTTCTATTAATGTTACTAATATTTCCCAAAAAGACACTATATATGCAGCTCTTTATTATGTTTTAACAGATGATGAAAATAAACCACTTATGAATGCTGGATTTCAACCAGATACAGATTATCCAGGATTATTAATAAGGGTTGATCTTGATTATGCTAATCCGGATCCAACCACTTCTGTTTTCCCTGTTTCAGCATTAGGTGGAGCTCTTCTTGGCGAAAAGGATAGAATGGTCCAACTTAACTTTACACCATTACAAAAGATGGGTGCGTGTAGATTATGGTTAATGAATCATGCAGGATTAGGCACAAGAGGAAAACAAAAAGATGCTAGATGTTGCGATTGTAAATGGGCCGATTTAGTAGTTATTTTTTCTAAGGATAAGAACAAGTTAACTCAATATTTAAAGAAATATGATGCCGTTAGTAATTCAAATGATTATAAATTTCAAGTAGTTGCTAAGCATAAAGATGACGGTACTTATGATACATCAAAATCACCAACTAATATAAAAGTTGGAATTGATGAAACAGGTGCCTTTACAATATCAGCAATGAGGTAATTTATTATAAAGGACATTTTTGATAATTCAAAGGTGTCCTTTATTTTAACATTGTTCCATTTGGTACAAATTTAGCTGGGGCAATCAATTGAAGATTATTTTGTTCATCAACTGCAGTAAGCAACATACCTTGAGATTCAAGGCCCATCATCTTACGTGGTGCCAAATTAAATACAAAAACAGCTTGTTTATTTATTAAATCATTGATTTTAAAGAATTTTTTTATTCCAGAAAGAATTTGCCTTTTCCCTTTTATACCAAAATCTACTTGAAGTTTGTATAATTTATCAGATTGGGAAATTTCTTCACATTGCTCTATGGTGCCTACCACTAATTGAACTTTGGCAAAGTCAGTTATATCAATAGGTTTTTGTTCATCAATTACTGATTCTACAGGAATTGTAGCCTTTTGTTCTAATTTTTCTATTTTGGCAAAAAGATTTTCACCCTGATATAAATTAAAAGTTAGTTCGAAATCCGGTTTTAATAGTTCTATATTAATTTTCAGGTCAACTTTAAGGCCAAGGTGATTAAGTAACTCTTCAGATTTTTTTGGCATTATAGACCAAAGCAAGTTTCCTATTAAACGCAAACTTTGACATGTTATATTAATAACCTCAACAAATTTTTTATTATCAGTCTTTGCCAATTTCCAAGGCTCATGAGCATGAAAATATGCATTAACTTGAGCAATAAATCTCCATAATGCTGGTATAGCTAAATGAAAATGATATCTGTCCATATCCTGAGAGAATTCAACTAACATTTTTTGGTAAGCCTGAAACAAGCTTTTACTCTCTTCTGACAATATATTAATTTTTGGAACAATTTTTAGATCATTTTTTAAAGCTAAAACAATAACACGATTAACTAAATTCCCTAAATCATTGGCCAACTCTGATTCTATACATTGCTCAAGAGCTTGCGTGCTAAATTCTGCATCTTGGGTAATAGCCAATTGACTTAATAAATAATAACGTACTGCATCAGCACCATAGTTATCTGACAAAACTTGAGGATCAATTACATTACCAAATGATTTAGACATTTTTTGTTGATTTACTTTTATCCATCCATGAACCAAAAGTTGTTTTGGTAATTTCAAGCCTGATGCCATCAAAAATGCGGGCCAATAAACAGCATGAAAACGCAAGATATCCTTACCCATAACCTGTACGTCAGCGGGCCAATAAAAATCAAATTCTTGCTGCCGTGCTTTATCCAAATAACCTATAGCAGAAATGTAATTCAACAATGCATCGGCCCAAACATATGCAACGTGTCTACTATCTCCTGGAAATGGAATGCCCCATTTTACAGTTGTTCGCGAGATACTTAGATCTTTAAGGCCTGATTGAACAAATTTTATAACTTCATTCAATCTTTCTTTTGGAACAACAAAATTAGGATTATTTTCAAAAAATTCTAATAATTTATCTTGATATGCAGATAACTTAAAAAAATAAGTCTCTTCAGAAATAAAATTGGTAGGTCTATTACAAGTTGGGCAAATGGGTGATTTATCTGTAAAACCAGCAGCCTCTTTTTCTGTCAAAAAAGCCTCATCAGGGGTGCAATACCACCCTTCATATACTGATTTATAGATATCACCTTTTTGCATCAACATTTCAAGCCATGCTTGAACTGTTTTTACATGAGTCTGATCTGTAGTACGAATGAAATAATCATAATCAATATGATAAGATTTCCAGATAAATTTATACGCTTCAATAAAACTATCAACAAACGGTTTTGGCTCCATTTGAGCCTTTTGAGCAGCTTGGTCAATTTTTTGCCCATGCTCATCTGTTCCAGTCAAAAAGAAAACTTTTTTACCTTTTTGCTTGTTCCATCTAGCAGATACGTCAGCTAAAAGAGTAGAATATAATGACCCTAAATGTGGCCTTGCCGTTGCATAATAAATTGGAGTTGTAACATAAAATTTATTTTTCTTATCTTGCATATTTAACCTCAAGAAATTGAATATCATATTTTCAAATATAACAAACCCTAAATTTTTAAGAAGTAAAAGCTTACGCTTTTTATAAGGGCTTCTTGTCAAGCCCTTATATATCCGGACATTAAGGGAAGACCCTTAAAACCCTTTAGCACTTGTACAGTAGCCGTTCGCCTAAAGCCTTTCAGGCCCGGCTCAGACTACATTGGACAAGTGCGAATGAATTTTTATTCTATTAAAAACTTATAACTTAAGAACTTTATATAACTAATTTATTCAAAACTGAATAATCTCTATACTGAAGAAAATTAATCAAACTTAAAGATTTTTTTAAAATTAAATAATGTTAAATCATTCGCACTTGTCTGTTGTGGTTTGAGCCGTGTCCCGAAGGGACTAGGCGAACAGCCACCATACAAGTGCTAGGGTTCCAAGGGTCTTCCCTTGGGGTCTGGATTGTTAAGGGCCGGACAAGGGCCCTTAATAAAGCTTTAGCTTTGTATTCTTTAATTATTAATAGCTATTTTCAAGCCATTTATTGAACATACGGACAACAGACAGACTATATGTAGGAAGTTGATTTTTTTCTTTGCCAATCCATCTCAATTCTTTAGATTCACTATTTCTAACTATATCCTCATCACTATTAACACCCAGCAAAAACCTTACGTCATAATGATAATGACCAGCTTCTTTGCTATTTGCAGGAATAAAGTGAATATCTATATCAAAAATTTCGTTATTTATTGGGTAAATATTTTGTATTCCAGACTCTTCCTGAGCTTCTTTAACAGCAACCTCTAAAGGATCAGGATTGCCATCACAATGGCCACCTAGCTGCACCCACATATCAAGTTTTGTATGATGCATAAGTAGTGCTTTAGTTTTATCCTTACTTAAAAGCCAGCATGAAGCTGTTATGTGCCCTATAGCTAAAGATCTTTCAAAACAGTTCTCATATTTTTTTATAAAATTGATTATATCTCTCTTTGCTTCTATTTCTTCAGAATTTACAGGAAAATAGTTCTCCAACAGAGAAATTAACATATTTCTTTTCATTACATCACCTAAAAATTTAAAATATTTTAATATATTAATTATCTCATATACAAAAAAAAAGCGCCCGATTTTTACATCGAACGCTCTTTTAAAAATATTAATGTAAGTTACTTTACCAAGTAAAACCTACTAGTTGATCACGCAATTGTTCAACTGCTTCTCTTTGTGCTAAATCAGACATATCTGAAGCTACATTGCCTAATTGAGAAAGAGCTTCAGCATTATTTACTCTTGAGATTATATCTAATTCTCTAGGAGTTAAATCTTCTGAAAAACGTACTTGAGATAAAGCGTAAGCTTCATCAGCTCTAGAAACTATCCCGTGTTCTATGTCAGTTATACCTACAGGAGAAAAAGATGTATCATTTACAGGCTTAATTGGGTTTATTCTTCTATATAATTTAGAACCAGCTGTACCAACTTTTTCTAAAGCATTTTTAGATGAATTACTTACTACTTGTGCAGCATTTGCAAGCTTAGATGTTGCTGCATTTTTTAAATTACTCAATGCAGAGCTTGCTCTACTAAACATAGATGGCTTTACAGGCTGTGCTACTTGCCATTCAGTATTTCTTGTTACAGGAACAATTGAACCATCGAAAGATATAGGGTTTTCTCTTACAAATTCACCTAATTCTGACATTGATTCGCCAAGATTAACTGCTTGGTTATAGTTATTTTCAATTGCAGCTACTTTGCCAAAATTGCCCCATTGAGCTCTACGGCTGTACATACGATCGTTAATCGCTGTACCAAGACCTTTAACAAAAGCAGTAGCTTTGCTTAAATCTTGCTTGTGCAATTCAGCTAATTTCTTACCAAATGTTTTAAAATATTCACGAGTTGCAACTGATTTAAGAGATTCAGGCTTTGTAAAAGCTTGATATGCTTTAAAAGCTTCATAACCTGCTATTAAGGTAGCTGCTGTAGCTATAGCTACATTCTTTTTGGTAAAATAAGAAGGTTTTAGGCTATTTCTAAGTTGAAGAACATCAACCCCTAAATCTTTATTAAGTTGAGCAAAAATCAATTCTTGAGCACCAAGATCTGTCACGCCTTCAACTTCTTTTATCATTGCATCAAGCTTAGCTATCAATTCTTGCTTATTCTTACCGCCATTTTTATAAGCATTATATGAAGCAATAAGCTCTTGTCTAAATTGCTCTCTTGTCATTGCCATCATACTAACTGATGACTGCAAAGCCAAGACAAAGATAAGCGAGTTAAGTAAGTTTAGCTTTTTCATTAAAGCCTCCGTGTGTAAAAAATTCACTTTTACTATTACGCACTTCCTTACTAGCCCTCACCATTCTCTTCAACTATATCAAGTAAGAAATTTATGACAAGTACCCCTATCCCTATTTAAATTCCTACTGATATTAAGTTTTTTAAAATATCTTGAATATTTCACGTTGAAATTATTGAAATTTACAGGCGCCTGTCAGAAGACGCCTGTAAATTAATTAAATTATGCACCAAAAGTTGAAGATGAATTTTCATCTTGAACTTGAGTGGTTGTTTCTTGAGATTGAGCAGCTGGAGTTGCAGGTTGTTCTTGAACAACTGGAGCAGCTACACTAGCTGAACTAGTTGAACTTGAAGATACAACTTTATTGTCTTGCGCTAATGTTTCCATACCCTTTTCTACATAATCTTGTAGAGAAAATGGTAAAAAGCTAGCTATAGACATATCGTTAGTTGATTCTTCTTGCTTTTTAGCTTCTGCTTGAACTGCAACTGGTTGTTCTTGAGCAGGTGCTTGAACAACTGGAACTTCAGCAGCAACTGCCGCTGCTACTTGAACTGCAGGTTCTTCTTTGATAACTGGAGTTGCAACTGGGGCAGCTACACTTGATGAACTAGAAGAACTTGAGCTAGAAGAAACATTACCAGCAAAGAAGCTGTTAACTCTTTCTGTAGCTACTTTATCTTCTTGTTCTTTTGTATCTACTTTAACAACAACTGGTTCTTGAGTAACAGGTTTTGCAGCTTCAACAGAAGCAGGACCAAAAACCTTGTTTCTCATTCTTCTCAAGAATGACAGATTATTCGATTTATCTTGAGCTACCACTTCTTCTTGTTTTTTTGTATCTACTACTGGAGCTGCAGCTGGTTGTTCTTGAGAAGCAGGTTTTGTAGTATCAAATCCACCAGAAATTTCTATTTCTGAAGGTTTTTGATCCTGCTTTGACAATCTTGCTTCTGTAGCACGTGCTAATTGTTCACGTTTAGCAGCAGCTTCTTGTCTATCTTTTTCTTCAGCTTCTCTTGCAACAGCTTCTTGGTGTTCTCTACGAGCTTTTTCTCTTGCTTTTTGCTCAGCATCTATTTGAGCAGCTTTTTCTCTAGCTTTTTGATCAGCAAGAGCTTTTGCTTCTTCTTTAGCTTTTTGCTCAACTGCAAATCTTGCTTTTTCTTGATTTTGACGACTTAATTCATCGTTAGCTACCCTTACAGCTTCATGTCTAGCTTTTTCTTCTTGTTCACTAGTCAATCTTACAGATAAAGCAATAGCTTCTGCTTCAGTTTTAGCATTTTCTTGTGCAACAAGTCTTGCTTGTTCAGCTTGCTCATTTCTTTCTTTTTCTTCTTGAGCTTGACGTTGAAGTTCAGCCTGGGCAGCAGCTAAGTTTACAGCTTTTGCCATTTGGGCCATAAGATCTGTATTATTTAGATCTTCAGCCTTTTCTTTGCCTTCTTTATCTTCTTTGTCTTCACCATCTTGCTTTTTGTCAGCATCAGGTTTAACATCTTGTAAAGATGCAGCATAAGCTTTAGATTCAGCTAAAGCAACTAAAACATCAAAATCATCTTGATTTGCTTGAACTTTATCTTCTTGAGCTTGTTGAGCTTGCGCAACAGCTTGATCTTTAGGCAATGCATTCAATTCTTCTATGAAAGAATCTTTTTGAGCCCTAAAAACACCAAAGTTTATGCCTCGTTTAGCAAATATAGAATCAACAGCCGGGTTTAATCTACCTGTTTCATCTATAAAAGGACCTACAAGGTTCAAAACTTCATCCATTACTGGAACTATTTCAAAGATAAACTGTTCTCTAGACATATTATCAACGTTCGTGCTTATATTCACAAATATATCTAACAAGTCAGAAATTTTATCACTTGGAGCTTCAGCTACTGGGACTACCGGAGCTGCAACAGCTCTTACAGGAGCAACAGGCTTTGCAGCTGGTTTTGCAGCTGGAGCCGGAGCTACGATTCTGTGAGGTGCCTTCTTTTTCATTCCACAAGCGCCGCCCTTACAAGGTCTAGGTCTATACATTGACATAACCAATGAAGATTGTGCCAATGCAAGAACCATTAATTTAACTATTAGCTTTTTCATTTAAAGCCTCCCTATAATTTAGTACATTCAAATGGGATTTTCCCTATGAAAATCCACCATTTAACTTCTACTATACCATATAAAAAATTTATTACAAGCCCCTATTTTCTACCTGAAAAATAAACTTTATTTAATCGACAAAACCTAGGCTTTTAAAATATGCTTCTTGATTAGGTTTTCTAGATAAGAAATCAACTAAAATTTGGTTAGGATCCTTGCTGCCCCCTAGACCAATTACCTGATTTATATATTTTTGGCCAATTTCCGGGTTCAAAAGACCTTTTTTGTTTATTTCACTGAAAAGATCCTTTGCAAAAACATTTGACCACAAATAACCATAATAAGATGGCCCATAATCAGTCAAATGACCAAATGAAGCCTGCATGTGATTGTTATCGGACCAAGATACATGATCTATAATTTCTTTATGAAGATCTTTGGCAATCCTTTGAGTGTCTTTATAGGCCCCATTAGCAAAAAAGGCCAAAGATAAACGGGAAAAAAAGATTTGTCTTAAAACAGAGTCACCTGAATCAAATTGTTCGGTTTTAATTATAGTATCTATAATATTTTCAGGTAAAGGCTGACCAGTTAAATAATGCTTACTAACTTTCTGTAATATTTCTTTATCTTTTAACCAATTTTCTAACATTTGTGATGGCATTTCGACAAAATCCCTTTTAACTGTTGTTCCAGAAAATGAACTAAGCTCTGTAGAACCAAGAATTGCATGTAAGGCATGACCAAATTCATGAAAAAATGTTTCTACATCATTAAACTTCAAAAGAGCAGGACAATTTTGTGTTGCCTTAGGAAAGTTGGCCATAACAACTGATACAGATGGACAAATATATTTCTTTGAATCTTTATAATAGAATGTTGCAGGAACAATTGTCATATGAGCCGCGTGACTAAATTTATTTGGCCTAGGGTATAGATCTAACAATAAATAGCCTAATAAAACATCACAATTATTATAAACTTCTATTAATTTAACATCTTCATGCCAAAATTTGCCTCTTAAACTAACTTCTTTAAACTTAATACTTAAGAATTGCTGATAAATATCAAGTAATTGAGCTATTGTATTTTCCATAGGAAAATATTTGGCTACTTCTTGCGCATCTAAATTCAAATATTTTTTCTTATAATATTCTTTTAAAAATCTAGAATCCCATGGTTTTAGTTTACCTGATTCAAGTTTTACAGATTCAGGTAGATCAGCCATAAACTTTTTTACTTCTTTTTTAGCTTTATTTGTAGCTTTTTCCAGAAGAGAAGATAAAAAGGTATAAACATTTTCTGGCGTTTTTGCCATTTGGCTATCGATAACCATACTATTATAGTTCTTAAAGCCTATCAATTTTGCAAGCTCATCTCGTTTTTTTATAATCTTTTCTAGAACTTCAATATTTTCAGGATAAGCTCTATTATGAAAAGCTATATACATATTCTTTCTTGTGCTTTCAACCTTGCAATTATCTATTACTGCAAAATATGTTGGATAATCACATCCTAAGACAAACTTATCACCCTCTTTTTGTAAAGCATTAATAAAATCTTCCTGAAGACCCGCTAATTCTTGCTTAGTTACCAAAATCTTACATTTGCTTTGAGCTATATTTGCTTCAAACGCTAAAGACAATGCTGCCAACTCTTTTATTAACTCTTTAACTTGTTTTAATTTATCTTCAGGCAAATCTAGACCACTTCTTTTGAAGTCATCCATAGTTTCTTTAATAAAATATAATTTAATCTCATCTAAATCTTCACCAGCTCCATTTTTTTGTGCATACGCTTTAAATGCTTTATAAAGCTCAATATTATTTGAAACATGATCAACCATAAAATTACTTAGTTTTAATATAGTCTCATGCGCTTTTTCTCTTAAATTTTGATCTGGACTTAAAACTTCTAATGCATAAATTGCAGAATATACAGGTGTATAATAACTTCCTATTTTATCTAAAGCCAAAGCTGTATTTTCAAAAGTACGCTTATTATCAGGAATATTTATAATCTTTTTAACTTCAGCTTCAATAATTTTCATGCACTCATTTGCATAATCTTCTATTTGATTTGGAGATTTAGGAAAAAGCTTAACTACATCTGATAATGTTGATATTTTACACATATGATATCCCTTAATTTTGTTTATATATACCCAAACCAACCCTACTAAAAGTAAGATAAAAATTATAAATTTTTTGTTCACTTTATACCTAAAATTCAAGAATTAACGTAATAATTACTTGAATTCAGCATAATCCAGGTTAAATTATTATCAATAAATTTTATAGTTTATACTAAAATATGCTCGTATGGTTCGACGGGCTCACCACGAGCGCGAGGAAAATTCTCTGGATCCGCTCGTCCCGATGCTTCGACAAGCTCAGCATGACTGGAGTTTTTATTACTATCCCCGGCCATCCTGAATGTAGCGCGTAGCGCGAAATCGAAGGACGAGGGATACGAGCACTTATTAATATAATCTTCTAGCTAAAGAATCACACAACATCTTTTTTTTATTTTATGATTTTCACGATTTATAGTAAAAGTTCGAACCGGTAAACTCTCTACATATTCTATTTTTTCTAACATGTCAGTTGATAATGGCACGTTACTTCTTATAGTTCTTATCATATCTTTCATCAAGTCACCTACTTCATTAAATGCAGCTATTCTTTCTACATCATATTTATTTTTAATTTTTTTATTAATATCTGCACCGGATTCTAATAATAATCTAACTACAGCAAATCTATGTTGATTGACAGCTAATGCAAGAGGAAAACATCCTTTGAAAAATTTTTCATCCCATTCTGCATTAACATCTACACCTAGAGAAATAGCTGTTTTAACCAGATCCAAATTGTTATCGAGAATTCCCTGTTCAAGAATTTTAAGTAATGCCTCTTTTTCTTCATTAGATTGGCCGATATAAGCATAAACTATTTCAGATAAATCCTGAGCAGGGCAAACATTATTTTCATCAAAAAATCCTTGAATCTTGTTTTTTGCAGAAAGCTTCTTGAATGATTCGACAACATCTTCTTGTGAATTAAGTTCGCTTTCTATTTTTTCGTCACTAAAATCATAATAATCTAGGTTCATACAATTAGTTTTGGAAAATATCACAAGTAATGCGAATATTTTAATTATTTTCATTTTTATTTAAAATCTTCTGTAATTCTAAAAGTTGGCCTCGAAGCTCAATAGCCAATTCAAAATCCATATTTTCAGCAGCGTCATACATAGCTTTTTCAATTTCAATAATTTTTTTATTCAAATCTTCAGGTGCAATTTTGGCCTTCTTTTTACCCTTAGAAGCTTGAGCAATAGCTGATTGAATATTTGATATACTTTTGACAACTTCACGTTTGACAGTTGTAGGAACAATATTATGAAGTTTATTATATTCCTGTTGCATTTGCCTACGCCTATTCGTTTCAGTTATAGCGTTTTGCATAGAGCCGGTAATTTTATCAGCATAAAAAATTACTTTTGATTCAGTATTTCTAGCAGCACGACCAATAGTTTGAATTAAAGATCTTTTATCCCTTAAAAAGCTTTCTACATCAGCATCCATGATAGCAACCAAAGCAACTTCAGGCAAATCTAACCCTTCACGCAATAAGTTAACTCCAACAAGACAGTCAAATACACCTAATCTTAGCTTTTGAAGTAATTCAGTTCTTTCAGGGGTTTTTATACTGCTATGTAAATAGCATACTTTAATTTTCTGTTCTTCAAGATAATAAGCTAACTCTTCAGCCATTTTTTTAGTTAAGACTGTCACAAGAGTACGAAAACCTTTTGAAGTTGTATTTTTTATTTCACTAATTAAATCACTTATTTGATTTAATCTTGGATGTATTTCGATCAAAGGATCTACAAGTCCAGTAGGTCTAATTATTTGTTCGACTATATTAGAAGAATTTTCAAGCTCATAATCACTAGGAGTAGCCGAAACAAAAATAACGTCTTTGAAATATCTCTCTATTTCTTCAAACTTTAAAGGGCGATTATCTTGAGAAGAAGGTAACCTAAAACCAAAATCTATTAAAGATTTTTTGCGAGCCTTATCACCTGCATACATACCTCGCAATTGTGGAACAGCAATATGTGACTCATCAATAATTAAAAGAAGATCTTCAAAAAAATCAAACAAACAAGACGGAGCTTGTCCAGGGCTACGACCATCAAAATGTATAGAGTAGTTTTCTATGCCAGAACAATATCCTGTTTCTTTTAACATTTCAATATCATGCATAACTCTTTTTGAAAGTCTATCTTTATAAATCTCATTAGTTAGAAGAGGTAAAGTTTCATCTAATTCAGATTTAATACTCTTTATTGCAGAACCTTTTTTTGCATCTGTTGTAACAAAATGTTTTGCAGGAAAAATTAAAACATTATCCAAATTATTTAAAACAGCATTAGTTTGTTTGTTAACCCACTGCAAGCTTTCAACTTTGTCAGCAAACAGTTCTATACGTAATCTTTCTTTTTGATATGGCAAATTTATTTCTATAGTATTACCTAGAACTTGAAATGTTCCATGACCTTTTTCCATATCATTTCTAACATATTGAATAAATATAAGTTCCTTTAAAAGATCAGCTCTTTTAATTTCCTGCCCTACTTTTAAAGATAAAGCTAATTCTTTATAATCTTTTGGATTACCTAGAGAATATATACTAGAAACAGAAGATATAATTATAGTATCTCTTCTATTAATTAAAGAGGCTGTAGCTTCTATTCTTAGTCTTTCAATTTCACTATTAACCTTTGTTTCTTTAGGTATGTAAATATCTTGAGCCGGTAGATATGATTCTGGTTGATAGTAATCATAATAACTTACAAAATAACAAACCTTATTCTCAGGAAAAAACAGGCTAAACTCTTCATAAAGTTGAGCTGCCAAAGTTTTGTTTGGGGATAGAATTAACACAGGCTTATTCTGATTAGATATCACATTTGCCAGAGTAAACGTCTTACCTGATCCTGTAACACCTATTAGGGTTGATTTTCCTGGTCTATGCGAAGATAAATTCTTTATCGCCTCTGGTTGACTTCCTGAAGCCTCAAAAGGCATTTTTAATTTAAATAAACTCATAATATTAAATTATAAATCATTTAAACTAAAAACACAAATCGCAACAACAAGAGCTTTATCGAGATCTGTAAATTTCTATCTGAAACAATTATCTTATTGGTTTAATACAATTTCTAAAACATTTACATATAAAATGGGAACACTTTTTTTCTCTTTTTGGAGTGTTTTCTTGATTAAAACTTTTTTGTTTTTCACGTTTTAATTCACTGATGTTTTGATCCAATTGAAGTTTAAAATCTCTTAAATTTTTGGTAAATTCTCCCACATAACTATCCACTATGTCGCTGAATTGTTCATCTGTTAATCTAGAATTATTCTCAGAATCAATAGATTCTAAAATATGTCTAATTCTGCCTGGCATCGAATTAGAAGCAAAAGTGAAAAGGTTATCCTTTTTAAATTGTTCTATATCAGCTACTGCTAGATCCTTCTCTAGGTTTCTTAAAAAGTTACTTGCTTCAAATTCTAGTCGAATCTTAACAGATCCTACTAGATTTCTTAAAATAGGTTGCTCTTCTTGTGTCTTAGAATCTTCTGAAGGCTCGAATGTTTCATCTCCTGAGACATATACAAAATCATCTTCCTCTAATTGCATTGAGAAGATATTGAAGCTTGTAACAAAACAAAAAAATAGAACATATCTCTTGCAAAACCTAAAAATTTGTTTTATTCCGTTCGCCCTGAGTATCGCACGTAGTGCGATGTATCGAAGGGTGAATAAAAAATTATGTTCATGGTTCGATACGTTTGCTTCGCAAACACTCACCACGAACGGGCTCTCAAATAGAGTTATATTAGGTTTTGAAAGAAGCCTAATTTGTCTCATAGCCAGCTCAACAGTATGGAAAACAACATTTTGATTTTTCTACAACATCACTAATTAATTTTTGGACACATTCTCTAAAAAATTTCTCTTGATCCTGAAGTAAGTCTTCAATTGTTGCTCCCGATAATATTTTTTCATTATAGATCAAAGCAAGCCTGCTTAAATTCAATTTTTTAATAGAATTAATTTTGTTGGCTATTTTTCTTTTAGTCCAGGGCATAACACGTAAGTTTTCAGATTCTGTTGCAATTATATGATCAAAACTCTCAGTTAAATGTTTAATAAAGTTATCACGCGCAGCACTTCTAGCCTCTTCTCTTATAGCTTTAACACTAATACTATTTCTTGGAGGTAGTGGTGGCTTTTGTTGTAATACTACTACAGGATGACCTTCAGTTTGATATCCAGGTTGCTGATCAGGAGCACTAGGTCTTGAACTTAAATTATCTCGATAATATTGATCAAATGCACACATCTTGCATACAAATAACAGGGGTAAAACTAAGAGCTTTTTCATTATAACTCCTAAAAAAATTTAACTACACTCAAGCAATCTAGCAAAAAAAATATATTTCTTACCAGCTTTTTTACTCATAATTCTAATTCATCAGCAAAAGTTAAAGTAATATCTTCATCTGCTTCATATTCTACTACTTCGTTTTTATCATCTTTTTTTCTACATTTATAGCATAAGAACCATTTCTTAAGTTTATCTTTGAAAAGATTTATATTTAATCTATCTTGGTTTCTAATCAATTCTTCAACTGAATCTTCAGCTAGACTAAAAAGAGTATCCCTAAACTTTCTTTCTGCTTCAAATATTAATGCATCAAGTGTTCCTAGTTGAGCAAAACTCTGTGACAAATTTAATTCTCTCAATATTAAATCTTTTTTTATTTTGGCACACCTTTTCATATCATTAACAGAAAGGGCTCCTAAATTTTTAATCTTTCTGTTTGCCTCAGGCAAATCCCAACTCTTAACATTCTTAATGACTGTCCTACTTTCAACCCCAGGAATAACAAACTCTAGTTTAATATTTGCAGCTGGATTCCCTTTTAATCTACTAACATAAATTTTGAAATTAGAAATATTATATTTAAAACTGTCTGAAAGATAGGATATAGTTTTCTGGGTGTCTGATTTTTTGATATTTTTATCCATGCAATTAACGCTAGACACCAGAAAAAATAAATTAATTAAGATTTTACCCATTTATTCTCCCTTAAACGGAATTTGCCAATATCCTATTATAAAAATCGATTAAATTCAAAGTTAAATTTTTAGAATCATAACTTTTTGATTTTAACCATGCTTGTTTTTGCATCTGTAAACAAATATCAGGATAATTTTTTAAATAATTAATTTTCAAAACCATTTCTTCTACAGAATCAACCAGAAAGCCATTAATATTATTATCTACAATATCGCAACTCCCTGCAGCATTTAGAGCAATAACAGGACAACTCCCAGCCATAGCTTCAGCCAAAACTAAACCCTGAGTTTCAGTTATAGAAGCAAAGATAAATAGATCAGATTTTTTGTAAATAGATGCCAATAAATCTTTAGAAGGTTTTTCTATAAAAATTACTCTTTCTTTAGATAATTTAAGTTTTTCATATGCGTAAAATTTTAAAAAATTAAGCTCTGAACCATAACCCAATAATCTAAAAATGAACTCTTCTTGTTTTAGTTTTGCAAATACATCCAACAAAAATAATATATTTTTTTCTTTAGTAAAACGACTTACAGTTAAAAGCTCAAATATTTTATTTTTTTTGAAAATAGGTTCAGATGAAAAATATAATGGTAAGATACCACTTGGCACAACTATCGAGTTTTGAAGATTTAAGCAATTAGCGGTTTTTGCTATTGATAAACTCGGAAAAATAACTCCTTGAACTTGCTTACAATAAGATTTTACTAACTTGCTGATGATAGGTTTTGTAAAAATTTCTGGTAAAGGTATATAATGTGCATAGTTTTCATATTGCGTATGATAAGTAAAAACAATAGGTATTTGCATTTTTTTACTTACGTTTAATGCGTTTGCACCCAATAAAAATGGGTGTTGAGAATGAATTATATCAGGTCGTTCTTTTTTTATAATTTCGGACATTTCAAATTCTGGCCAAAAGGGAACAGCCATAGAATTCTGTTTATAAGTAAATTTTATGGGGCAACTCATACGAAAAATATTATCACTTTCAGGGAACTTTTTGGTAAGAAAATCTAAGGTAATAATAAAAGGTATATGGTTTTGCTCTTTTAAGCTTTGCAAAAAAGAGTTTATAGAGCTTACTACTCCCCCTGAATAAGGAGTATAATTATTAGTTATTATGGCTATTTTTAATGATTTTTTGCTCATAACGATTTATTTTAAAATATTTAATCTGAATTTGCCAGTTGATAAATAAAATGATATTATAAACTAAGTATAGTATATGTTTAACCCCCATAAACTTCTGCTTACCAAATTCTAAGTTAGCAGATTTTATTTATCTCAAATATCTTTAGGAGCTTTTTTCAATGGCAAAAGAAGTACTAAGTCCATCAAAATATGCAAAAGTATATCTTCCTGAACTGGACATGCCCCAATTAAGTGGTGAGCAAAAACAAGAACTGCAAGATCTATATCAAGAAACCCTCAGCAAATTACAACCGGGTCAATTAACCATAGGAAAAATTTTAGCTGTAGATCAACAAGGTGTATTAGTCGACATTCAATACAAATCAAATGGACTAATACCAAGATATGAATTCACTGAACATGAATTAAAAGATCTAACACCAGGCGCTAATATAGACGTAATGTTAGATGAACTTGAAAATATTGATGGCAACGTAGTTTTGTCTTATGAAAAAGCAAAAAATCTAAAGGCTTGGGATAGAATTACAAAATTATTTGAAGAAAATAAGCCTGTTGAAGGTGTCGTTACCCATACAGTAAAAGGTGGACTAAATGTTGATATAGGGCTTCCGGCTTTTTTACCTGGATCGCAAGTTGATGTACAGAAAGTTACAAACTTTGAAGGCCTAATAGGACAACATATAGTTGCCAACGTTATAAAAATAAATAAAAAACGTGGCAATGTAATAATTTCTAGACGCAAGTTCCTATCAGAACAGCAACAAGAAGCTCGCAAACATGTTATGAGCAATATAACAGAAGCTCAAATAATTCAAGGAACTGTAAAGAATATAACAAACTATGGGGCTTTTGTAGATATAGGCGGATTAGACGGTCTATTACACATAACCGATATGACATGGGGCAGGATATCCCATCCAAGCGAAATATTAAAAATTGGGGATAAAATAACAGTAAAAGTTCTATCCATTGATAAGGATAATAATAAAATATCTCTGGGTATGAAACAATTAACTGACAATCCATGGCATGTTTTACCTGAATCGATACAAGTTGGGTCCAAAGTTAAGGGTAAAATATCAAGTATTACTGATTATGGTTTATTTATAGAAATACAAAAAGGTATAGAAGGTTTAGTACATATTTCTGAAGTATCTTGGATTGATAGAATTAAAGATTTAACAAAGCATTTTAAATTAGGCGAAGAAGTGGAAGCCTTAGTTGTATCTTTAGATAAAGATAACAGAAGAATGTCTTTAAGCATAAAACAACTTGTTGATAATCCATGGAAATCTATTAGTGAAAAATTCAAGGTTGGCGAAAAAATAAAAGGAAAGATTACCAATATTGCTGATTTTGGTATATTTATTCAATTATTACCTGGAGTCGATGGCCTTGCTCACGTTTCAGATTTGTCTTGGACAGATCATATTAGTCATCCAGCAGATGTTTATACAAAAGGCCAAGAAGTTGAAGCTGTTATATTATCAATAGATGAAGCCAACAAAAAAGTTTCTCTTGGTGTTAAACAAATGACAAATGATCCATGGGAAGAAATAGAAGAAAAATATCCTGTAGGGTCTTTAGTTGAAGGTGAAGTTTCCAAAATTACGAATTTTGGTGCCTTTGTAAAATTACCTACCAAGATTGAAGGCTTGGTGCATGTATCTGAAGTAGACAAAGAAGGCAAAAAACTTGAAGAAATACTTCAAGTTGGCCAAAAACGTCAATTTAGAGTTATTAATGCGAATAAAAATGAACGCAAATTAGGTTTAAGCTTAAAGCTAGAAGTTGATGAAAAAGCACAAGAAGAAGCAAGGGCTAAAAAAGCAGCTGCAGCTTCTAAGAAGAAAAAAGAAGCTCCAGTTCAAGAAATGAAAAAAACAGAAAAAGCCAAGTCCGTTCTTCAATTAGAACTTGAAAAACATGCTAAAAAAAATAAAGAATAATAAACTATGAAAATAATAGAAAAAACATTTGCTATTATAAAGCCTGATGCTGTTAAGGCAAAAAATAGTGGTAAGATTATAGATATTATAGAAAAAAATGGTTTTGAAATTCTGGACATGAAGAAAATAAATTTAACTCAATCTAAAGCAGAAAAGTTTTATGAAGAGCATAAAGAACGTTCTTTCTTTCCAGAATTAGTACAATTCATGACATCTGGACCTATAATCATTATGGCATTAGCTAAGACAGATGCTGTAAATGATTGGCGGAACTTAATGGGTGTTACTGATCCTAAAAAAGCTGCTCACGGTACAATCCGCCAATTATTTGGCAAAGGTATCGGTGAAAATGCTGTACATGGCTCTGATTCTGCTAGTTCTGCTGTTAGAGAATTAAATCTCTTCTTTCCAGAATTAGACCAAATCCAGTCATCCTGAGGGAAGCATCCTTCAACAAGCTCAGGATAAACTCCGTGCGAAGTCGAAGGACATAATTAGCCAATAGAAAGGTGGTCATAATTGTAATAATTATGACCACCTTAATTTCCTCGCGCTCGTGGTGATGCTTCGACAAGCTCAGCATGATCGGACTTTTTCTCTCCTACCAGTCATCCTGAGTGAAGTGCGCAGCACGAAATCGAAGGACAAACCATACGAGCTAATTAAGATCTAATCCTATAAATCTCATGAACACTAAATCAACACTCTACATAACGTTAGTTTTAATATCTATTTTTTCAGTAAATAAACCTATGGGTATAGAATCTCAAAAAATTAAAAAATGTGCCCGTAGAAAATTGAATAGAAAGTTGCGTAAAGCAATAATTAATAATAATTTAAAAAAAATAGAAACACTTTTGGAAAAAGGCGCTAATCCTAATATTAAAATAAGGCATATGATCACGCCTCTGGTTTATGCTGTATATGAAATTTCAAGTCCAAAAATGGTTGAACTGTTATTAAAATATAAGGTAGACGTTAATGATTATTATAAAAGTAATGAATATAAAGCTATACATTTAGCTATTAGAAGCTGCAACATTTGTATTACTAATTTATTAATTGATGCAAAAGCAGATATCAATATCCAAGACTGTTGTGGCAATGCCAGCTTACATTTTTTAAATATAAAACATAGGCCTGAAACATCCCTTAAACTACTTCCATTATTACTTAACCATGGTGGAGATGTAAATATAAAAAACTTTGACAATAAATCTTTTTTAGATTTAGCACAAGAACAAAACAAAAAAGAGATTTTTGACATTATCAAAGAACACCAGAAATTAATTATAAAAAAAATAGCTGAAGCAACTAAATATTGTCTGCCAACTGTATTAGAAAATATGATTGGCGAATATATTATATTTTTGGAAAATAAATGAACAAATTAATTTTATACGTAATAATAACTTTATTATCAATCTCTCTATCTAACTATGCAATGATTCAAGAGTTAAACGAAAAACTTCGTAAATCTGTAGATCTACAAGATCTAGAATTAATGGAAAAAACATTAAAAAATGGGGCTGATCCGAACCATATGGTAAAATATTGGACAAACGAAACTTTAAAATATTGGCATGGAGATAAACCAATATTACATTATGCTATATTACAAAACTGCGATTCAAAAGTTATTGAACTTTTATTAAAGTATGGAGCAAATATAAATATTACAGAACGCAATAATTGGAATGCCCTATTTTGGGCTATAGAGAGAAATAATTTAATTATAGCGCAATTATTAATTAAACAAGGAATAGATTTAAATCTACAAGGTTTAAACAATGATACATGCCTTCACAGAATAATTCAATGCAAGTTCCCCTTTTATAATGACCCGCACAACACACAAAAAACTCGTGTTCTAAAAATCATTAATTTATTACTTCAATTCGGAGCTGATATAAATATAGAAAATAACCAAAATAAAACCTTTTTAGATTTAGTAAAACAATCCCAATATAAGGATATACTCAAGGTTGTTAAAGAATGGCAAGAAATAACAAACAAAAAAATATTAGAAGAAACTAGCCCCTACTTGCTCCCTGTATTAGGAAATATAGTTAGCGAATATGTTACTGGATTAACGATATAAAACTTATGAATAATAAATCAACTTTATCAATAATAATTTCTTTATCAATTTCTCTTGCAAATAATTCCATGGATGAAAGGCCTAAAAAAAGAATCTGCTTAGAAAGCTATAGATACGAATATAAAAAATTTAAAGAAGCAATAGATACAGGAAATTTGGAATTAATGGAAAAACTAATACAAGAAGGAGTTGATCCTAATTGCATGATAGAATATCTGAGTGATAGTAGGTTTGCTTATTTCAACACTGGAGACATGCCAGCATTGCATTACTCTATACTAAATGATTGTGACTCAAAAGTTATTGAACTTCTATTAAAATATGTCACGGATATAAATATTACGGACGATAATCATCGGAATGCACTATTTTGTGCAGTAGAGAAAGGTAATTTAATTATTGCTCATTTGCTCATTAAACAGGGAATAGATTTTAATTTAAAAGATAATAAAGGTGATACATGTTTGTGTAAATCATATTACCGTTTTGTTTTTAATCAAAATGGCATCAAAGAAATTCGCTCTCTAAATATAATTCATTTATTAATCTATTCAGGCGCTGATATAAACATAAAAGACAGCGATGATTACAGTTTCTTAGATTTAGCAAAAAGGAGTTGGGATGGAAGGATACTTGCAATAATTTTAGACTGGAAAAATTCCATTACTAAAGGAATTAGAACTTACATGCCGGCTGATTTAGGAAATATAGTTATCAAATATGTTACAGGTTAAATAAAATTAAATTTATGAACGCAAAATTAAACTTATTTCTAGTAACATTTTCTCTATCTACGTTTCTTGCAAATAATTCTATGGATGAAAGACCTAAAAAAAGAATTTGTTTAGAAGAAGAATATAGAAAGAGAAAATCAACATATAATTGGAGGCATGATGTACGTATTAAAGACTTCGAATTCATAGAAGAAGCGTTACGAAACGGAGCAGATCCCAATTTTGAAATAGATTTTTTTGAAGGTAGCAATCTTTCCTATACAGGTTTACATTATGTAATTAAATGCTATAAATATCTTAGAGAAAAGGAAAAATCCCAACAAGCCTTAAATATTATTAGATTATTACTTAAATCTGGTGCTGATATAAATTTAGAAGACACTCTAAAAAAAAGAACTTTTTTAGAACTAGCAAAAGAATCTGATGATGAGGATATACTTAAAATTATTAAAGAATGGCAAGAAGAAACAAACAAAAAAATATTAGAAGAAACTAGTCCCTACATGCCACCTGTATTGGGAAATATAGTTAGTGAATACGTTACAGGTAAATTAGAACAATAAGCAATAATTGCGTTCATGGATTCGATACGTTTGCTTCGCAAACACTCACCACGAACGGGTTTTAAAAATTTTAGATTTTCAAGTTCGCGTTAGAAAGGGCAATAACCAAAATAAGTTATTGCCCTCGTTATTTTCAGAGTTATTCTAGTTTACTTCTTTAACAAGAAAGAAACAGAATAAAGACCTGATAAGCCAACTAAGATATAAACAACTCTGGTCAACATTGTTCCATCTCCAAGTAGAGATGTTACAAGGTTCATACCTGTAAGACCTATTAGACCCCAGTTGATAGCGCCCACAATTACTAATACAAGGGCTACTAAATCAACAATCTTCTTGTTATCCATAAAAACTATCTCCTTAGTTTGTTAACAGAAGTTTAAACAGTTTACATTTGTGATTTTATTAATTTAATTTCCAAAATTCAATATTTATTTTTTAGTTTAATTGAGAAGTGCTTGGAGATTTAAGCTCTGGGAGTTTTTTGGCAATTTCATCTAAAATGCCATTTATAAATTTATAAGCATCTGCTTCAGAAAAACATTTTGCTAATTCTATTGCTTCATTTATAACAATAGTAGGAGGTGTATCTGTATTCAACATTTCCCAAACGCTTAAATATAGAATTAGACGTGTGCAAACACCTATACGGTCCAAACGCCAATTAGATAAAAATTTTTGAATAATATTATTTAATTCTAATCTTGCATCAACCACAGATTTGACGACTTTAACGGCTTCACTATCTACAGGAATATCTAATTCAAAGCCTCTATTAAAATCATCTAAAATTGATTCCAAAGATACTTGATACTCATAGCACTCTAATGCATAAAGCAAATGAAACATCAAAGAACGTAATTCCCGTCTTGCCAGATTGTCGTATTTCATAATTTATTTTTTTATTCTTTCAATATAACTAGAGTCTCTTGTATCAACTTTAATTATATCGCCTTCATTGACAAAAAGAGGAACTTGTACCACTAAACCAGTTTCTAAAGTAGCAGGTTTAGTTCCAGCTCCTTGTGCCGTATCACCTTTAACTCCAGGAGGAGTTTCTGTAACTTGAAGCTCAACAAAAAGTGGCGGATTCACTGATATAGGATTTTGATCAAAGTAAACTATTGTATAAAACTCTTGTTCCTTTAAAAAATCTACAATCTCACCAAGCTGTTTTTTATCTAAAAAAACTTGATCATAAGATTCCTGATCCATAAAGCAATAACTTTCATCATCTTTATAAAGGTATTGCATCTTCTTATATTCAACATTAGGAGTCGAAAATTTTTCTTCCACTCTAAATGTTTCTTCATGGGTAAGACCAGTTATCATATTCCTCATTTTAGTTCTAACAAAAGCCCCACCCTTGCCAGGCTTAACATGCTGAAAATCTACAACTGTATATGGCTCGTTTTTATAAAGAAATTTGGTACCTTTTCTAAAATCGGAAGCGGAAATCACAGCAACCACCTTTAAAATAAAAAATTAAAATTTATATAATTATAAATTATAGTTTAAAATAGGCCAAAAGCAAGCCCTTAAAACCCTTTTAACAATTAAGGAACCACTTGGATAGATTAAAATTAGTTGATCCAGAGATATTTGAAGTAATAAAAAACGAAACAAACCGTCAAGAAAATGAAATAAATTTAATTGCATCAGAAAATTATGTAGATAAAGCCGTACTAGAAGTAACTGGGTCAATTTTAACAAATAAATATGCTGAAGGATACCCTGGCAAAAGATATTATAGTGGCTGTCAATTTGTTGATCAAGCTGAACTCTTGGCTATAGAAAGATGTAAATCAATTTTCAAAGCTGAGCATGTAAATGTTCAAGCTCACTCAGGTTCTCAGGCAAATATGGCTGTTTATTTTGCCATATTACAACCCGGAGATACAATAATGGGAATGAGGCTATCTGAAGGTGGTCATCTTACACATGGTCATAATGTAAGTTTTTCAGGAAAATTATTTAAATCAGTTTCTTATGGAGTAAACCCTTCAACTGAACAGCTGGATTATGATGAAATACAAAGATTGGCAGAAGAACATAGGCCAAAACTTATAATTTGTGGCGCATCAGCATACTCAAAGATTATAGATTTCCAAAGATTCTCAAAAATAGCAAAAAGTGTAGGTGCATATTTAATGGCCGATATAGCCCATATTGCAGGGCTAATAGCAACAGAATTACACCCTAGTCCAATTAATCATGCTGATTTTGTAACAAGTACTACACATAAAACTTTGCGCGGTCCACGAGGTGGGTTAGTTATGTGTAAAAAAGAATTTGCATCTATTCTTGATAAAGCTATAATGCCTGGAATGCAAGGAGGTCCATTTATGCATGTAATTGCTGCAAAAGCTGTTGCTTTTAAATTAGCACAATCACAAAATTTCTTTGATTATCAAAAGCAGATTATTAAAAATGCAAAAAAAATGTGTTCAACTTTGCAGAACCTTGGTTATAGAATTGTTTCAGGAGGAACAGATAACCATCTTTTTATTATAGATTTAAGATCTAAAGGTTTAAATGGTAAAATTGCTGAAGAAATTCTGCATAATACTGGAATTTATGTTAACAGAAACACTATTCCATTTGATCCTGAAAAACCCGCCATCACTAGTGGGATACGAATTGGCACACCTGCAATTACTACTAGAGGAATGAAAGAAGAACAAGCTGAACTTATTGCAAATTTAATTAATGAGACTTTAGAAAATAAAGACGATCGAAAAAAACTTGAAACCATTAAACAAAAAATAAAAGATTTATGTAAGCAATTTCCAATTTAAATAAATTATGCTAGTTAAATTTTTTTTTAAACTTAACTAGCATAATTTATTTAAATTAAACTACAAATTCTTCTGTCTCAACAGATTTTGAATTTCTAAAATTTTTCAAAAGATTTTCAAACTTTTGATTTATATTTCCTGTAACTTCATGAATTTTAGCTATTAATTCTTCTGAAGACAAAGAATCAATTTCATTTTTAATTTCTTTTAATTTATTTTTTATTTCATCTTTTAACCTTAATAAGTTATTTTTGGTTGATAGCACCAGGTTAGATTTTTCAATATCTTCAGTAATACCTTCTATTTTGTCTCCAACCCATTTCACTGAATTTTTAAGTTCTTGTTTAAGTTTCTCATAACCCCAATCTTCATAATCACCGTTGCAATAAGAGTTGTTACTTGAAAATAGAACTAAAAACATAGAACCTATTAATAATTTTTGTAAACTTTTCATAATTACCTCCGCTTTTTTTAAATAACACATATATTAAAACTACAACACCGGTAGAAAGATACATGGTGTACCAGATGCAACACAGCCTACAGCCACAAGAGTAAGACCTACACCTGCCGCCGTACCCTTTATAAATACCTCAGCAGGCAATCCCTGCACATGAGTAGGATAATCTTTCCCATTTTTTTCAACTGTAACTGTTATATCTCCACAAATACCACCCCAGGTTTCTTTCTTAAATCCATTGTCCATTACCTTTTCACCTTTGGAGTTGTAAACCTTCACTCGTCCAAAACAGGCACCTTTACATAACACGGTATTATTTGCAATATAAGGCTGACCAGTTCTTGATCCTTTTGGAATTTTAGCTCTCCAATCACAACTCAAAGGAGATTTATAACCTCCAACACCCAATGTTGATACTAATTCAACTTCAATATCTTCACCAGTATTATTATTTACGGTTATTTTATAACAATATACTTGACTGACAAATGAACTTATTACTGAAAATAATATTAATTTTCTCTTTAAATTACCCATAATACCTCCTCTTTTAAATTCCATCTATAAATTGATTTTACCATATTCAAAAGACTAAAATCAACTATAATTTTCAATCTGAATTATAATATTTTTCTAAACACATGAATATGTGCCGATAAACCTGATCTAGCCTGAACTTTAACTATTTCAAAACCTGCTTTTTTAAAGGCTTTCAATGAAGAAATATTATCTTCGTTAATAACAGCTGTAATCTCAGTTTTATTGCCCTGTTTCAGCATATCTTGAACGGCATAATTAATCAAAACATTGGCATATCCATTACCCCTGTATAATGGGTCTATGAAAAGTATACTTATTGACATGGAATCAGAATAAAAATAATATTTATTGGGCTTATTTGGGCGATAGACTATGAATCCAATAGAAATGCCAAATTTTACTAAAACTCTAATCTCTCTATTTTCAGCAAACAAATCTTCTTCTATATTTTTTACAGAATATTCTGGCCAACAAGAAACATCTACCAACAAATTCCAATTTTCTTTAAATGCTTTAAATATAAAATCTTTATCTCGAGTTTCTTGATAATTATAGATTACACAGTCAGGCATAATATACTTTTATATAATATTTTTTAATTTTTATCTATCTTGTATATATGACAAAACAAGTTTTTAAAAATTTTATTATATATTCCTCAGGGGCAATAGTTTCAAGAGGCATAACTGCTACAATTACCTTATCTGCAACCAATTTTTTAAGTACGTCAGAATTTGGCCTGCTTTCTCTATTAAATACTTTTATTGCTATAGTTCCAATATTTTTAAATTTAGGATTAAGACAAGTTTTTGGATTAGATTTTTTTCATACAGATAATACCGGAAGAAGAAAAATAATAGAAGATATAATCTCAATATATCTATTAATAGCTATACCAATTTTAATTTTATTAATCAGTTTTATCCCTAAATTCAATAAACTATTATTTTTAAATCAACTTGATCCAAAAATAATTTTAATAGCACTAGTAATATGTTTTATGCATTTTTTTACAGAACTGCTCTTTCAAGTTTTTCGTTACCAAAGTAAATCCTTACATTTGTCTTTGACGCAAATATTAATGGGATCCACTAATGCACTTTGTGCAATAATATTAATAAAATTTTTTAATTTTAAAATCATGGGTTTAATCCTATCTAATTTGACTAGCATGCTACTAATTTTTATTTATGGATTATGGTTATATTTTAAAAAAATTGGTTACTTAAAACCAAAATTAATAAACAAAAATATTATAAAATATTATCTATTAACAGGTTTTCCATTTATACCAAGTATAATGTTTTCTTGGATATTATCATTTGCAGATCGTTGGATCCTAGCTCAATATACAAGCTTAGAGCAAGTAGGAATATATTCTTTGGCAGACTCATTTGGACAACTTTTTCAAATGTTTATACTCTACCCTCTAAGTGGCTCTTATATCCCATATATTTTTGAAACATTTAGTAAAAATAAAGAAAATATTTTAGACATAGATAAGTTGAATCAAAAAAACATGTGGCTATCAATGTTTATAATGTTCATAATTGTAATCATTGGTTTTGCATTCTCAAAAAAAATATTATTTTGGATAATACCAGCAAAGTTCCATGAAGCAATAAATTATATTTTGATTATATTGATGAGCCAGATAATATTCATGGGTTCCTATTTTGCAACCTGCTACTTACAATTTTTTAAAAGAGTATATCTTCTTGTAAGTTTTACAATTATTTCTGCAATTTTAAACAGTATCTTAAATATTTTATTGGTGCCAAAATTTGGCATATACGGCTGCCTTTTTTCTACTTTTATTGCATACGTCTTTTATTTGGCAATAATTTTAATTGTTACGAAAAGTGTAAAAGACAAAGCGATTAAACTTCTTCCAAAACCTAATATGATTTTATTTAGAACCCGTTCGTGGTGAGTGTTCTACGAAGCTTGCGTAGTAGAACGTATCGAATCCATGAACGCAAATTTATATTCACCCTTCGATACATCCGTCTTCGCCGGAGGCTTCGACGGATACTCAGGGCGAACGGAGAGAGGGTCAACTTGTAAATTTAATAAATTGTTTCACAAATTATCGTATCTTTGCCGAGACTTAATCAATTGTGTAATTTTCCTTTGTTTTTCAGAATTAACTTTGAAATCATTAAAGTTCGTTTGTACATTATAAACATATAAAATTTCATCAACAAACTTTATATGCCCACGAGCCATTTCAAGCATAGGAAGCATTTCTGCCACATCACCAGCTACATCAATAAAATCACCATCTAACATTAAATCAGATTTTTTGATTTTTTTAAATAGCCATGCATAATATGTTCTTAATGCGCTGGTGTACCATTGATCCATTGACCTGAAATCATAATCTTGTTCAAGAAATTTACACTGTCCCTCAACACCAGATGGCCAACGAATAAATTGACCATAAGTTAACCAAACATCCTCAGTAGAATAAGTAGAATTTATTATCTGAAAAACATAATCTTGAGCTAACCAATCATCTCCATCTAAAATGATAACTATTTCTTCATCATTTGCTAAATGGGAACCTAAATATCTGTTTGCAGTAGCCCCACTTCGTTTTTCATTTCTTATCAAGGTTAGTTTAGATTTATAGCCTAAACTATCCACATAACCCTGAACATAAAAAGATGTATCATCCTGTGAAGCATCATCAATATATATAATTCTATAATTTGAATATTTTTGATTAAAAATAGAATCTAAATTTTTTTTATACCAGAGAGCATTATTATAAGATGGTATTACTACAACTATTGGTTTTTCATAAAGATTATTAATTATTTTATTCTTTCTAAAAAAGCTTCTCAACTTTGCTATATTTAGTTTTATTGCAAATTTCATTCCAAACCATTTTTCTAACTTTTTTATCATAACTTTTAAAATCATTTATAGGAGAATCTATATTTCTTAATAACACAATTTCATCAATTGAAGTAACTTTATTTTGAGCCATCTCAAGTATAGGGTAAAAAATTGCTGCATCACCACATAAAGGAAAAAATTCCCCTAATGCTGTTGAACTTATACTTTCTTTATTTATCTTTTTAAAAAGAGCTGCATAATATGAGCGTAGTCCAGAAAAAACCCACGGGTATAATCTTATTTTATTTAATCTTAAAATAAACCTAGGTACCGGCTGAAAAAATTTCTCAATTTCAAGTCTTTCAGCCAAATCTTCTGGGTAATTCTTATAATTTCCATAAACTACCCATGCGCCTGTTATTTGATAATAATTATTAAATAAACTCAAAACCTGAGAACCATTTAAATAATCATCCCCATCAAGCTCTAAAATTATTCTATTATCATCTAGGCTATTAATCACAGAATATAGATTTTCGACCTTTTTTTTACGAGTATCATTTAAGATATATTTTACTTTCTTTTGAGGATCATAATCTTCAAGAAATTTTTGCACAATCTCTGAAGTCCCATCCTTTGAACAATCATCTATATAGATTACATCAAAATTTGAATAATTTTGACCCAAGACAGATTCTAAATTTTTTTTACAGTATTTTATATTGTTATAAGAAGTGATAACGACGGTTATGGGTAATTCTTTTAAATTATTATTTGGAAACCCGTTCGTGGTGCCTGCCCGTCGAAGCTCTAAGAGCGAAGTCGGGAGTGTTCTACGAAGCTTTCTTGTCCGGCGTAGCTTTAGCGAAGACGGAGCGAAGTAGAACGTATCGAACCATGAACTCTTGAACTTAAAAAACTTATAAATTAACTTGATTACAAATTTCTCTACCATAATAATTTCTCCAATATTCTAAAAAAATTATTACTCGAAAAAAATTAATAATCAATCAACAATTATAAAAAAAGCGCCCAATGTTTTTAGGCATCAAGCGCTAAATTTAATTACTTATTCTTCTGGAGCATACCAATCTTCAGGATCAACTATTCTTATTGGCCGTTCCCCGCCTTCTATTACAATACCACTTGAAGGTTCTGAAGCTTGTTGTCCTTCTGCTTCTTGTTTTTTTTCTTCTTGTCTTATTCTAGGTTGCGCTTCAGGAGAATGTTGTATTACAGGCAATTCTAAAGTTAAAGACCAGGGAGTGGAGCCTACTTCAGGTTTAGTGTCTTTTTGGACAGCTGCCCCTGTTAATCTTGCTTGTTCAATTCGTTCATTTCTTTCTTTCTCTTCTTGAGCTGAAATTAAACGTTGTGCTTCTCGAATTTTTTCTTGCTTTTTTTGGTGAGCTAATTCTATAGCTTCAATTTCAGAACCGAAGTTTTCAGCTTCTTCTCTATTTATTTTTGCTTCTTCAGATCTTACTACAGGTTGAGATTTTGCTGGTTCTGGTTTTATAGATTGTGGTTTTTGAGAAACTGTTGAAGCTTGTGCTTTTTGAGATTTTGCGCAAGCTGCTTCTATAGCCATTATCTGAGCAAGAAAATCTTCTTCATCTTGTTGTTGTTTAGGTGCAACATACTTTGGCTCTTCTAGCTTTATTCCAGATTTTTCCTTTTCAAATCGCTCAGAATTCAAGATTTGTTTTATTTGTGGATCTTTTGCATAGGAATAAGCATCTCGTCGATCTTTATTTACAAATTTAGGATCAGCACCATTAGCCAATAATAATTTAACTGTTTCAATCTTGCCATCTATAGATGCTCTCATCAAAGGGGTAAGGTTGTTACTATAAGAGCCATTGACATTTGCTCCTTTTTCTAAAAGCAATTTAGCCAACTCAAAACTTGTATTGGCCGCCAGATAAAGGGGAGTATCACCATAAGCATTCGAAGCGTTTACATCAGCCCCACTTTCTATGAGTAACTTAGCTATTGGGAAATTTCCACGAAACGCTGCTGTCATCAAAGGTGTCCATTTAGCACCAGCACTAGTATCAGGAGCATTTACATTTGCTCCATTTTTAATAGCATTTTGAACTTCAATTATGTTACCATGATTTATTGCTTTTATAAGTTTCTTATTTTCTTCTTTCTCTTTATTTTCTTTTTCTTCTGATTTTTTAGTCTCTTTAGCTTTTTGACAAGCGACTTCAATTTTAGCAATCTCAGCGCTTAAATCTTCTTGCATTCCCATACCAGAAATTACTGATATATTAGCAAAAGCAACAAAAAATAAGCTAATTAATTTAAGGTTTTTCATTTCAATCCTTCCCTATTATTTTAAAATATATTATTACTTAACTTTACCATAATACAGATTGTCTCCTTAACAACCCTTTTAAGCATTACAAATTAGTTATTATTAAAATAACAAATTGCAATTAGAAAGTCAATTCTGATTTTTCAGAAGAAAATCGCGTATCTTTACCTGAAAAAGTAACTTTTTTATGAACTTATTATGCCAAAAGCTACAAATACTCAAAAATCAGATTTAATAGTTCTTTTGGTAAGGGAGTATTTTTATAAGCAATTTCATACTTATTCTTATTAAAAGAAATACAGTCTTCCCTTATAGCTTCACGAACCTTACTATTTTTAGCAAAGCTAAAACAATTTAGCCCCATTAGAGTCTTTCAATGCACTATCGGCTCCGGATTTTAATAAGAATAAAGCTAGCTTCACATTGCCCATTTTGGCTGCATACATAAGAGCAGTTCTTCCTTGATAAGTTTGCCTATTAACATCGGCATCAAAGCTAACCAATAACTTTGCAGCTTTTAAACTTAAAGAATTAAATTTTGAATCACAGACTTCTATCAAAGGTGTAAATCTATGTTTATTTGCTAAATTAGCATCTGCTCTGTTAAAGAGTAATAATTGTATCATTCTTAAATTAAGAGGAGTTCTGCAAACATTTAATAATGGGGTATTTCCAGCATCATTCTGATTATCTACATTTATACCTTTTATAGAAAGCAAAAATTCAATAATTTTTTCATCTTCAAAAACAATATTATTTGTTAAAATATTTAAAAGAGAATTTCTATATTTAAATAAACAATTAACATCTGCTCCCTGTTCAATTAACTCTTTAATATTTTCCAAATTTTTTATATGCAGCGTCTGCATTCTTAATAATTCATTTAACGAAGGTATATTTGATTCAGGTTCCTCTCTTTTTCTTTTTCGATTCATACCATCTATATATAAAAATTGGACACTTAAAATCAAAAAGCAAATTATTAATTTTTTACAATATTTCACTTAACCACCCTTGAATAACTAAAAATTTATATAAATTAAACTATAAAAAAATATATATAATTAAAAGTTTTTGATTAACCAGAAAAAATCAGGTTAAAATCAAAAAAGATCTCTGCCTTGACAATCTGAAAATAACAATATATAATATAATTATGTAAGTGTAAAATTAGGGAGGATCCAAATGAAAATTTCAAAAATAATATTCTTATATCCCATTATTGTAGTATCAATTTTTGCCAAAACGATATTATCTATGGACAAAGATTTAGCACAGGCTCTAAAACAGAGTTTGGCAAGTAAACAGGCTGAAGATGCAGAAAGAAAAGCAGAACGTGATTTGGCTGATGCCATAAAAAATAGTCTAAAAAGTTCCGACGATGACGACAAAAAAGTAAAAGAAGAAAATTTTCACATCGTACCTGTATTACCACAAAAAGGAGCGGATTGTGGTTATCATGCAATAAAAAATGGAAATATACTATATCAATGGTTAGCTGCAGATGGAATATTAAAACAAGAAACAAAAAAAGAAATTGAACGAAGACTTAATGTAGAAGATGAAGAAAATTTCCCTTTAGAAAAATGGAGATCAATAGTTGCTCAAGTTAGAAAGGACAAACCTACTTTTGGCACAAAAGCAGGAGCAAACTTATTTGATATAGAAATAGCTAATATAATAAAAAATGAATTAAAATTATCTCCAGAAACATATTCTGTAATTGCAAACATAAATGAAATCGCAGAAAATAATAATAAAATTTTAGAACCTTTAGCTAAAACAGTAGAAAAAATAAGACTCAACCCAAATGCCACACATATATTCATTTTGGGAAATATGAAAGAAACCAATGTAGCCTGTGGTCACTGGATAGCTGTTGTTCTAAAAAGAGATAATCGAAACTATGAATATTACATTATGGATTCACTTGGTAGTAAAAGCAAAACCATAAACCCAATGGTTAAAAGCTTAGACACTGTATTAAAAAAAGCTAGATTAGATATTGCCAAAATTCCAACTCTTGCAATCATAATAAATGAAGCTATAGACGCGATCCAAGAATTAGACATAAAAACTTGTCTGGCAAAACTTAAACAAGTAATAGAATCTAAATTAAATCCATTTAGTGATAAAACATTTGCCCAAGAAAACACAAGTCGTGTCAAACAAATATTAAATGGTATCATAGAATTTGGCTCAGAAGAAGATAAAAAAGAAGCACAAGAGCTTTTGAATAAACTTGCTCTAAAATCTAATATAAAAACTTAATTGATCAAAAAAACTAAAAACTACTTTATACAAAAAATTCTTTTTCATCTTCATTTATACTTTCTTGGGCTAATTTGATTAATTTCTTAATTTTTTTTGTTTTAGCCAACTCTAAAAGCGACTTTTTACCTCTCAAATTAAGATATGGAAAAAAAATTGATATGCAATATAAATTAGTCCTAATGCATATCTAAACTACTTTTAATTAATCTCACAAATTTTCTCATATTTCTCTGTTGAACAATCTCCAAAATTTCTTGCTTACACTTAGCATTAAGAAATGGAAGAAAAATTGAAGTGAAATAAAAATCTTTTCTATTGCCTTCAAAATATGGATTCTTATACACATTTTCAACTTGAAGACTCATACCTTCAGATATGATAAACTTAAGCCATTTATTATCATACCTTAATCTTATTATATCTTCTTTTGTAGGATTCTTATTATCATTCACATATTTTTGATACGCATTAACAACAATTCTCCATAAATAATCACTATCTTCTTTCACATGTCCATGTTGCTTATCAGTCACAAATAAAAATCCAGCAACATAAGAAAATAGTTCGATTTTATTTTTATCTTCACCAATATCTCTCCAAAATCTAAAAAAACTCATTTTATCAGGCAGCAAAGCTCCATTATCAATTAAGATATCAACTAATTCTCTGTTATTCCTAGAAATAGCTGTCCATAAAGCCTCGTTTTTATATTCATTGGCTATTTTTTCTTCTTGCAAGATATTAGTAACCTTATTTTTATGACCATTAAGAGTTGCTGTAACCAAATATTTTCCCGGATTATTTAAAACCGGACTCATGGATTTTAAGTTAAAAGAAATAAATAATAAGATAAAAATAAGTTTAAATTTCACGTATTTTCCTAAAGTAATAATTTAAATCGAGGTTATTAGCAGCCCTTTTCTTCTTGCATTCTTACAAGATTCTACTAATTCTTTTGCAAAAGATGGATTAAACATGCCTTGGCTCGTTTGTATTAGACCATCCCAAACAATTTTATCAAAGAATGGAAGCAAAGTTGTTTGTATAAGTCTTACCTGATTGGATGGAAAGATCTCATCAAAATCAGAATTTAGTCCTAAAATTGAATAATATTGTTGAGTTTTAGTATTTTGTATTACTGCGCATTCAGGAAACATTTTAATAAATATAAACTCATCATGTATAAATCTTTTCCAAGATAAAAGCAGATCAATAACCCTTTGTTCTTTAGTCTGGGACTCACTAATAAATTCATCTATTATAGAAGTATCTTTATACCAATGTTGCCTTAATTCAAATAACATTGGGGCAACTTCACCGGAAGCTTGTGCTCTAAAAATTTGTTCTTGAGTAAAAATATTAAATTTTTTACTAACAAAAAAATCTAAACTTTGTAATAAAGTTATTATAATTTCTGCATCTAATTCTGAAACTTGCCTAGTAACTCTATTTTTATTTATTAGATCACTTAAAGATAATTTTTTTTTAATTTCAAGATTATTTTCCATTTTTTCCCTCTTATTAAGTTTTATTGTTTATTCAAGATTGGCAAGACCATTAATTTTACCTTTTTCAAACATATATTTGAAAAAGCTTATAGCTAAAATTAAATATACAATATTTAAAATGTAACTAATTAATATCTCACTATAACATACAGTTCCAGTTGTTAAAAGACCTCGCATGTTTTCAAAAGTATATGTCATAGGAAGCATTTTAGCTATAAATTGTAAACTTTCAGGCAACAATCTTAATGGATAATAAACTGCACAAAATGGAGCAAATAACCATCCAAGAAAATAAACTAAATCTATAGATCTTTTTCCCAAATAAATAACTAGGCCACATAAAAAAAATCCTATAAAAAGCCCTGACAACATTAAAGAACTTATAAATGTTAAAACATGAATTCCCATAGAAAATATATTAAGACCAAAAATAAATCGAATTATCATAGAACTAAAAACAATCAAAAGTAAAACATTTATAGAACAAATAATTATATCAGCCAAAACCCATTCATAAATAGTAATAGGCGTTGTAAAAACGTTGATTAAATTTCGGTCCAAAATTTCACTCAATAAATTATTAGCAACCTGAATCGTGATCATTATAGCTATATCCCAGAACACAGCTGTACTTACAAGTATCAAAACAGAATTGCCAGCTTGAGACCCGGAACCTAGCCACATTCCCATCATGCCTAACAATAAAATATTAATAAAAGGCCAATAAAGTATGTTCAAAATTCTATTCAAATCCCTAAAATGAAGAAGAAGTTGTCGTAGGACTATAGCTTGAACACATCTAAAATTCATAATTTTTCCTCAATTTGTTAGCTCTTTTTTGAAATACTCAAGAAATAATCCTCAAGACTTGGTTTATCTATCGATATTCCAATGTAATTTAATCCAGCTAGAGCCAAACCATGTAATAAAGCAGGTATCATATGTTCATCAATATCTATTTCAAAACTTTTACCTTTAACTCTATAGACTACATTAAATTTTCTAATAAAGTTTTCAATTTCAACTATTTTATCATCAACAACAAGACGTAAATGGGATATGGAAACTGTCTTAGTTAATAAATCAGGCTCACTATCAGCAATCAATTTACCTTCTTTTAAAACTAAAATTCTATCACATGCATCTGAAACCTCTGCCATATTATGTGATGTTAATAAAATAGAAATTTTGTGTTCAGCTTGTTGATTTAAAATAAATTTTCTAACTTCAAGAGCAACTTCAGGGTCAAGAGCTGCTGTAGGCTCATCAAGTAAGACAATTTGAGGATTGGGCAAAAAAGCCTTTGTTAACATTACCAAAGCCATTTGGCCGGCAGACAAAACACCGGTCGATTTATTTCTCAACTCCCAAATACCAAAAGCTTTTAAGAAATAAGTTATTCTTTCTTTTAACTCTAAAGTAGGTATGTCATATAATCTGCCAAATATATCTAAATTTTCATAAACAGTAAGAGATCCTGGTAATTGCACATAAGAGCTTGCAAATGTTACTTTCTTTAAGATCTCTTTTTGCTCGCTTAAAAAATTTTCACCAAAATATTCTATTTTCCCAGAAGTAGGAGTCATTAAACCAAGTAACATTTGAATAGTAGTTGTTTTACCCGACCCATTAGGTCCCAAAAATCCTAATATTTCACCCTTATTTAGGTTAAAAGAAATATTGTCTACGGCAACAAAATCTTCTTCTTTCTTTCTTAAAAACTTTTTAGTATAAAAAACTTTTCTTAAGTTTTTTACTGATAAAACCGGCTTTTCCATGAAAATATTTTCTTAGTTATATTGCACAAATCTTACTATAGAAAATATCTTAACAAATTACTAAAATTTTGGCTACCCGAGTTATATCATGTAATAATCCCCTCCCCGGTCATGCTGAGCTTGTCGAAGCATTCTTAAATAAAAAAATATATATCCTTCGATTTCGCACTACGTGCTTCACTCAGGATGACTGGTGTGAGACTTCTCTAAATCTAGGTTTACTTTGGCCTTCAATAATAACATCTTCAATAAACATAGAAATGGGTCTAGCCCAAACTGGATTTTTGCCAAACGTTGGGCAATCGTACAGGCCTTGATAAATGACAAAAACTTGTTCTGGATTTTCGCTAAATCTTGCAAGATTAATTATTTTATATTTCTTACCACTATAATGCTCATAGATTGAACCAATTTTAATATCATTTACCATTTTTATCTCATTTCAGATCAATTTGAATAGCGTCTCTTACTTCAATAGCTTTTGTGCGGGCCTCTTCAACAGTGTCAGCAGTTGCAAGTGTAACACCCATTCGGCGATGTCCAACCACTTCAGGCTTTCCAAACAAGCGAAGTTGTGTGCCGGGGATAGAAAGAGCGCGTGAAATATTATTATATTGAATATCGCTAGATGTTCCATAAGCAAGAAGAGCGCATGATGCTGATGGTGCAAGTAATTTTATGCAAGGAATTGGGAGACCTAAAATTGCTCGTGCATGAAGAGCAAATTCTGAAAAATCTTGAGAAATAAGTGTTACAAGGCCAGTATCATGCGGACGAGGTGATACTTCATTAAAATAGACCTCATTACCCTTAATAAATAGCTCTACTCCAAAAATTCCTTTACCGCCCAGTGCATCAGTAATTGTTTTTGCAATATGACAAGATTCTTGATAAAGCTTTTCAGTCATTGGATGGGGTTGCCAAGAATAACGATAATCCCCGTCAATTTGTATATGGCCAATGGGTGCGCAAAATGTTGTACCTCCTGCATGACGAACTGTAAGCATTGTTATTTCATAATCAAACGGCACAAATTCTTCTATAATAACTTTGCCGCTTTTGGCTCTGCCATTTTCTTGCGCATAGTTCCATGCTGTTTCAATTTCTTCAGTGGTCTTAACTATTGTTTGTCCTTTACCTGATGAGCTAACAGTTGGTTTAACTACACATGGAAGGCCAATTTTTTCAACTGCTTCTAAATATTCTTCTTTTGAGTTTGCAAATAAGTATTGGGATGTTTTAAGTTTAAGATTTTCAGAAGCAAGTTTACGTATGCGTTCTCTATTCATTGTAGTATGAACAGCGCGAGCTGTTGGAATAACTGTCCAACCTTCATCTTCTAATTGAAGTAACATATCTGTAGCTATAGCTTCAATTTCCGGTACTATAAAATTCGGTTTTTCTTTTTCAACAATTTCTTTGATTGCATTACCATCTCGCATATTAATAACATATGAGCGATGAGCCACTTGCATTGCCGGTGCGTTCTCATACCTATCAACAGCTACTACTTCTACACCAAAACGCTGTAATTCGATTACTAATTCTTTTCCCAACTCACCGGAACCTAACAAAATAACTTTAGTAGCATTTTTAGAAAGCGGGGTTCCTATTGAAGCCTCCTGAGAAAAGCAGCTGACTAAAGACAAAACTAAGAATATTACTTGAAATATTTTCATAAATCTCCTATAGAATAATAACTTCTTTTTTTATATTTGATACAGTACCAATTTTATATACAGTTTCTTCTGTTTTTAATTCTTTAATAACTTCATTAACTTTTTCTGGCGAAACAATAATCACCATACCTATGCCCATATTAAAAGTTCTGAACATTTCCTCTGTTTTAATATTCCCTTGTTGAGAAATCCAAGTAAATAGTGATGGAATTTCCCATGAACTAGAATCAATAACTACTCCAAGGTTTTCTGGTAAAACACGTGGGATATTTTCTAATAACCCACCACCGGTGATATGAGCAGCTGCTTTAATTAAACCTTTTTTCATTAATGGCAATAATGATTTAACATAAATTTTAGTTGGCTCAAGCAGAGCTTGATATAAATGTTTGTGATTTGTTTGAAAAGGTGGTGCAGAATATATATCTATACTACTTTGAGAAATGAGATAACGAACTAGTGAATATCCGTTGGAGTGAAGACCACTGGAAGCTAGACCAAGAATAATATCTTTTGAAGATATTTCGTCTTTTTTGGGTAATAATTGAGAACGTTCAACAATTCCAACAGCAAAACCAGCCAAATCATATTCACCTGCTGCGTACATGCCTGGCATTTCAGCAGTCTCACCTCCAATTAAAGCACAATTACTTTCTTTACAACCTTTAGCAATCCCTTCTATTACACTTTCAGCTTCATTAACTTTTAGTTTGCCACAGGCAAAATAATCTAGAAAAAAAAGTGATTCTGCTCCATGTACTAGAAGATCATTGACGCACATTGCTACAAGATCGATACCTATCGTATTGTTATAGCCAGCTTCTTGTGCAATTTTAAGTTTGGTACCTACACCATCAGTACTACTTACTAAAATAGGATCTCTATAATTAATTTTAGCTAAATCGAAAAGCCCTCCAAAATCTCCTATTGATGCTTGTGTTCCCAAACGTGCTGTTGCACGAGCTAGGGGCTTTATCCGTTCTACAAGACTATTTCCCGCATCTATATTAACACCTGACTGCGCATAAGTAGTATTAGAAAGTATTTTTGATGTGGACATTTTTTTCCTTTAATATTTAATTTCTGGTGTTAAGCGTTCTTTATCTTTGAATTTTCTCAAAATAGGTTTAATGTGAATATCTAAAAACTCTTTTACTTGAGCTGATGCGCGTCCAGAAAAATTTTTTTCATTAATAATTGTATCTAATTCTTCACGAGTTAAAGATATTATTGGGTCTGATAAAATTTGTTCATAAAAATTATAATTATTAGATTTTATTGTTTTTCGTGCTTCTAGGCTAATAATTCTCAAACGTTCATGAATAATTTGACGATCAGCTCCCTTTTTCACACAAAACATTAAAATATTTTCAATAGCCATCAAGGGCAGCTCTCTTTGTAAATTTTGTGTTATAACATCTTCATTTATTACACTGTAAGCGCTAATATTAATCAATAAACTTAAAATCGAATCTGTAGCAAGAAATGCTTCAGGAATACATATTCTACGGTTAGCAGAATCATCAAGTGTCCGTTCAAGCCATTGCAATGCTGCAGTATATCCGGGAGATTCAGCAAGACTCATTATATAACGAGCAAGAGAACAAACACGCTCATTTTGCATCGGATTTCTTTTGTATGGCATGGCAGAAGATCCTACCTGGTCCTTTTCAAATGGTTCCTCTACCTCATTCATGTGTGCCAATAATCTTAAGTCTGTTGCCATTTTATGGGCACTTATTGCAATACCAGCCAAAACATTTAAAATATGAACATCTTGTTTGCGTGTATAGGTTTGTGAGGCTATTGGAAAAACATTTTTAAATCCAAGTTTTTCTATAAATATCTTTTCAAGAGATAACACTTTTTGATCGTTACCATTAAATAGTTCTAAAAATGAAGCTTGTGTACCTGTTGCCCCTTTAATACCCAGTAATTGTAAATTTTCCATTCTATATTGCAGATCATTAAAATCTAATAGAAAATCTTGTAACCACAATGAAATTCGTTTGCCAAGAGTTGTTGGTTGAGCTGGCTGAAAATGAGTAAAACCAAGACATGTTAGATCTTGATATTTTTCAGCTAGCTTTGCAAGATTTTCAAGCAATGTAATTAATTTTGTTTGAATGAGTTCCATTGCATTTTTAATCAAAATTAAATCAGCATTATCAGTAACTAAACAAGAAGTTGCTCCCAAATGTATGATGCCACGAGCTGTAGGGCAACTATCTGCAAATGTGTGAATATGGGCCATTACATCATGCTTGAATTTTTTTTCATACATACTAGCTCGATCAAAATCAATGATATTTACATGTTTTTTAAGTTCATTGATCTGTGCTTGCTCAATATCTAACCCTAATTCTTTTTGAGATTCTGCAAGAGATATCCAAATAAAACGCCAAGTTGAGTATCTTTTTTGTTGCGAAAAAATAAAAGACATTTGATCACTTGCATATCGTGTTGCTAACACTGATTCATATTTATAATAATTTGTAAGAGCTTGTTCTTGAAAACTATTATTTAGTTTATTAGTTATAGAAGTTTCCATATTATTTATATAAAAGGAATTATATTTAAAAGTCGTTTTTCTTGTTTAAATCTTAATAATGCATATAAATGTGGAGACTGTAACGCAAGTATTTGCAATGCAGCCAAAGCAGCATTCTGCACATCAAGAACTGTTAATAATGGAACAAGGCTTGGAACCCGTAGTGATGACCAAACATCTTCTGGAAAATTTTGCCAACCCATAGGAACAGTAATAACAGGAATTGTTGTATTAGCAGCCAGTGTTGGACCCGCACCATTACTTCTTCCTACTAATGCTATTAAAACAGAATTGGGTATTTCATCAACCAAATTTTGCAAAGTATAATATGCTTTTGCCGGTTCTTTATGAAGAGAATATGTAACCGTTGTTAACTCTAGTACACCAGTATAATTTTTCAATTCATTTATAAGTGGTTCTATATCATCTTTTTCAGAAGCCCGCCAAACAATAATACGTTGTTTTGGGACCTCAAATTGATTTGAAAGATGCGCAACTCGTTTATAAAGTTCTGCAACTGTATTAATATTGCCACCATCACGATACACTTGTTTGTCTAGATACATGTTATTTTCTAGAAGACGCCATGAGTCATTATCTATAACATCAGCAAGTAACACATTTCCTTTGCTATCAATTCCAAATTCTACTTTAAAATCAACAAGTTTTTTTTCAAGTTTTTGCCATGCTTTTTCAAGTACTAAGAAAGTCTGACGTGCAAATTGAGCTATATGTTCTAAAAGTTCTTGTTTATCTTTTAAAGGATAATTTTCAAGAGTTAAAAATGGTGTACTATTAACC